>Ga0213872_10000010_pt1 | contig 194896 bp, 161 predicted proteins | sample VelepicomBERX_R2_FD_160071 | JGI IMG/M metagenome (GOLD analysis project Ga0213872, IMG submission 160071) | Rhizosphere microbial communities from Vellozia epidendroides in rupestrian grasslands, the National Park of Serra do Cipo, Brazil - RX_R2 | ecosystem: Host-associated > Plants > Roots...
CTGCTGTTCGGCGGCGACGAGGTGAAGAAGTCGGTCAAGGTGCTGTCCGGTGGTGAAAAGGGCCGCATGATGTACGGTAAGCTGATGCTGGGCCGTCACAACGTGCTGATGCTGGACGAACCGACCAACCACATGGACATGGAATCCATCGAATCGCTGAACATCGCGCTGGAGAAGTATGCCGGTACGCTGGTCTTCGTTTCGCACGACCGCGAATTCGTGTCCTCGCTGGCGAACCGCATCATCGAGATCAAGGAAAACGAGGTGGTGGACTTCCGCGGCAACTACGAGGAATACCTGACCAGCCAGGGCATCGCCTGATAAAAAAATCCCGCCTTCTGCGGGATTTTTCGCAATATGCGATAGTAATGCTTCACGTTTTACGTCACTGAACAAAAATGCAAACCGTAGAGATCAAGCCAGTCGAGTACGAGCACCCACAGGAAGGCGGCAGCTGCGTCGCCCACGCTTGGGCGCGTACGCCAGCCACGCCCACCGCCGACGAGCGCGTGGAACTCAAAGATCGCATCAAGCGTCTGCTGAAGGAAAAGCAGGCGGTGCTGGTGTCCCACTACTATGTGGACGCCGACCTGCAAGACCTGGCCGAGGAAACGGGCGGCTGCGTCTCCGATTCGCTGGAGATGGCGCGCTTTGGCCGCGACCACTCGGCCAAGACGCTGATCGTCGCGGGCGTGCGCTTCATGGGCGAGACGGCCAAGATCCTGAGCCCGGAAAAGCGCATCCTGATGCCTGACCTGGACGCGACCTGCTCGCTGGACCTGGGCTGCCCGGCCGACGAATTCGCCGCCTTCTGCGACGCGCATCCGGACCGCACGGTAGTGGTGTACGCCAACACCAGCGCCGCCGTGAAGGCGCGTGCGGACTGGATGGTGACGTCCTCCATCGGCCTCGATATCGTCAAGCACCTGCACGAGCAGGGCAAGAAGATCCTGTGGGCGCCGGACAAGCACCTGGGTTCCTACATCCAGAAGCAGACGGGCGCGGACATGCTGCTGTGGCAGGGTTCCTGCCTGGTGCACGATGAATTCAAGGGCGTTGAACTGGAGCTGCTGAAGGCCCAGTATCCGGAAGCGAAAGTGCTGGTGCATCCCGAATCGCCGGCCAATGTGGTGGCGCTGGCGGACGTCGTCGGTTCGACCACGCAGATCATCAACGCCGCCGTGGAGTCGGCAGCAGACACCTTCATCGTCGCCACCGACAACGGGATCCTGCACAAGATGCGCGCCGCCGCGCCGAACAAGCGCTTCATCGAGGCGCCGACGGCGGGCAACAGCGCCACCTGCAAGAGCTGCGCGCACTGCCCGTGGATGGCCATGAACGGCCTGAAGAATCTGGCCGATCTGCTGGAGAACATGGACAACAGCAGCGAAAACGAAATCCACGTCGATCCGGAAGTGGGCAAGAAGGCCGTCACTTCGATCACGCGCATGCTGGACTTCGCGGCGGCCAAGAAGGCCAAGGTGGCGCCGGGCGCCGATCTGGCGCAAGAAGCTAAACTGTTTTCGGGAATTGGTCCTGCATGAGTACTCTGGTCAACGCATTTGCTCCATTCGATCCGGCGCTGAAGGCCGCTTTTGAGGCCAATCTGCTGGCCGCGCTGCTGGAAGACGTCGGCACGGGCGACCTGACCGGCATGCTGGTGCCGGAAGCAGGCCGCGCCACCGCGCGCGTGATCGTGCGCGAAGACGCTGTTCTGTGCGGCGCCCCCTGGTTTGAAGGCATCATGAACTGCATGAACGCCGGAATCGAGATCGAGTGGAAGTACGCCGAAGGCGATTTGATGAAGGCTGACTCCGTGGTCTGCGTCATGCAGGGCCCGGCCCGCGCGCTGCTGACGGCCGAGCGCTGCGCGCTCAACTTCCTGCAGCTGATGTCGGGCGTGGCGACTGAGACGCGCCGTTATGTCGACGTCATCGCCGGCACCCGCGCTTCCATCCTCGACACGCGCAAAACGCTGCCGGGCCTGCGTCTGGCGCAGAAGTACGCGGTACGCGTCGGCGGCGGCAAGAACCAGCGCCTGGCGCTCTACGACGGCATCCTGATCAAGGAAAACCACATCGCCGCTGCGGGCGGCGTGACGGCAGCCGTGGTTGCGGCCAAGGCCCTGAACAAGGACGTGTCGATCCAGGTGGAAGTAGAGACGCTGGACGAGCTGGAAGAAGCGCTGGCCTCCGGCGCCATCTCCATCCTGCTCGACAACTTCAGCAATGACATGATGCGCGAGGCGGTGAAGATCAACGCCGGCCGCGCTGTGCTGGAAGCGTCCGGCGGCGTCAACTTCGACACCGTCCGCGCCATCGCCGAAACGGGCGTGGACCGCATCTCCATCGGCAGCCTGACCAAAGATATCCGCGCCATCGACTACTCGATGCGCATTGTCGGCTAGGGGTTAGGGTCCAGCGGAAGCAGCCGTAGCCGGGTGCGCTGCGTATCAATGGTCAGCAGCGCACCCGCAATCAGTTCCGCTTCCATCTGCTGTAGGGCCGCAACTACGAGAGCGCCGATCGTATCCGGGCTCGTTTCCGTAGCGCGAATCTGAATCACACTCGGCTTATCTCTGTGTGTCGCTGCCAGAATTGCACCAAAATCCAGATCATGCGTCATTACGATGAAATCATTGGCCTTGGCATATGCCATGATTTCCGTGTCCGTCGCGTTGATTGCTCCCAGAGTGGTCCAGTGCGCAGCACCGACTCCCGCTGCAACGAGAAGATCAACCCAGCGCGGCGACAGATTCAGATCAATCAGGATTTTCATGGATGCTGCAGAAGGATTTCGCGTTCTTCTGCCAGCCATGCAGCATAGCACAGGGCCTGCATGACGTCTTCACGCTCGAGATAAGGATAATCTGCCAGCAAATCTTCTGTGGTTCTGCCAGCCGCGATTTGCCCGACAATCATCGCGACAGTAACGCGCATGCCGCGTATGCAGGCTTTGCCACCCATAACGTCAGGATTCTGCGTAATTCGATCTAAGTGCTGCATTTGGCGCTCCTCGGTCGATTCAGACATTTTAAAACTATTCAGATATCCTTGCGCATGCGGGAGAGTGGGACTTTGATGTCGCCCGGCAGGGTGATGTTGAAGTCTTCGATGGTCTTGTAACCGCAGGCTGAATAGAGCGGAACGCCGGGCATGGTGCCAGCCAGTTCCAGCGCGCGGAAGCCCGCTTTCGCCGCTTTTTTCTCGCAGTGAGCCAGAAGCATGCGGCCCAGGCCCTGGCGCGGCGTGTCTGGCGAGACGAAGAAGGCACGGATGCGGGCCGGCTGAGTGGCCGGATCTAGCAACGGGTCGGCGTCGCCCTTGGTGCGGTCGGCGCCGAACAGCGTGGCGCGCTTGCTCCAACCGCCGCAGGCGACCAGCTTGCCGTTTTGCTCGATTACGAAGTAGGTCTGGTCCGTCACCAGCTGGGTATCCACGCCGAAGACATGCTCGGTGATGGCCAGCGCCTGTTCTCTCGTATAAAACCCTTCGCTTAACTCGACGCCCGAACGGGCGATCAGCGCTTCCATGGCGGGGATGTCGGCCGTCTGCGCCACGCGCAGCTGAGTCATGTTCGCCATGCTGAACCACGCGCTGGCGATGAGTCCATTTTTGACCTGGTAGATGGCGACGGCCTCCGCTCGCGACGGTCCCGGTTCGCCGTGCGTGGCAAGCAGCTCGTGGTCGATCACCAGCTCTCCGGCCACAATGCGGTTGACCAGCTTAGCCTGGGGACGGGCCACCGCGAACAGCGCCTTGTAGCGCTCAGCGATCTGCGCCCGGCCGCTCATCAGCAGCGTGGAAGGATGCTGGAACAGCTGCGCATCCTCTGCATAGGCCGCCGCCAGTGCTTCCGCATCGTGGGCGTTGTAGGCTTCAAACTGGGTGTCGACTACAGCTTCCGGCGTGGGCGTCATGGCGGCGGGGAGGGCGGATTATTGCCGGCGCCGCGGTGGCGTCAGCAAGGAGGGGAGCGCCTTCGGCAGCGTCTCCGGATAGTCGCGGCTGAAGTGCAGGCCGCGGCTCTCGCGCCGCTGCAAGGCGCTGTTGACGATCAGCGAAGCCACTTCCACCAGGTTGCGCAGCTCCAGCAGATCGTGTGTGATGCGGAAGTTCTGGTAATACTCGTCGATCTCTTCCTTCAGCAGCGCGATGCGGTGCTGGGCGCGTTCCAGGCGCTTGGTGGTGCGTACGATGCCCACGTAATTCCACATGAAGCGACGTAGCTCGTCCCAGTTGTGGGCGATGACCACTTCCTCGTCGGCGTCGCTCACGCGGCTCTCGTCCCAATCCGGCAGATAAGGCACTTCGCCTTTTTCCTTGGCCGCGATATCGGTGGCGCAGGCGCGGCCGATCACCAGGCATTCCAGCAGAGAGTTGCTGGCCAGGCGGTTGGCGCCGTGCAGGCCCGTGCACGCCGTTTCGCCCACCGCATACAGGCCGGGAAGGTCGGTGCGGCCAAGTAGGTCGGTCACCACGCCGCCGCAGGTGTAGTGCGCGGCAGGGACGATGGGAATCGGCTGCTTGGTGATATCGATGCCCAGTTCCAGGCAGCGCGCGTAAATGGTCGGGAAGTGCTCGATCAGGAATTCGGCCGGCTTGTGGCTGATGTCCAGGTGGACGTAATCGAGGCCGCGCTTTTTCATCTCGAAGTCGATGGCGCGGGCCACCACGTCGCGCGGCGCCAGTTCGGCGCGGTCGTCGTGGGCCAGCATGAAGCGCGTGCCCGCTGCGGCTCCCGCTTCCGGCGGCAGCTTGAGCAGACCGCCCTCGCCACGGATCGCTTCCGTGATCAGGAAGGACTTGGCGTAGGGGTGGTAGAGGCAGGTCGGATGGAACTGGATGAATTCCATGTTCGAGATGCGGCAGCCCGCGCGCCAGGCCATGGCGATGCCGTCGCCGCTGGCCGTGTCGGGATTGGTGGTGTACAGATAGACCTTGCCCGCGCCGCCCGTGGCCAGCACGGTGTGTTCGGCGGCGAAGGTGTGCACCTGGCCCGTCAGCTCGTCCTGCACATAGAGGCCGTGGCACTTGGGCTGGGACGATCCTTTCTTCACCGGATGCAGCTTGTCCGATGTGATCAGGTCGATCGCGCAGTGATGTTCGAACAGGTGGATATTCGGATGCGCGCGTACCTTCTGCTCCAGCGTCACCTGCACGGCGTGGCCGGTGGCGTCCGCCGCGTGGATGATGCGGCGCTGGCTATGGCCGCCCTCGCGGGTCAGGTGGAAGCCCAGTTCCGCCGAGTCGTCCTTGGTGAAGGGGACGCCTTGTTCGATCAGCCATTCGATCGCTTCGCGTCCATGTTCAACGATATAGCGGGTGGCCGCTTCGTCGCACAGGCCACCGCCGGCGACCAGGGTGTCCTCGAAATGCTGTTCATGGCTGTCGCCGGAATCCAGCACGGCGGCGATGCCGCCCTGGGCCCAGTTGCTGGCGCCGTCCTGGAGGGCGCGCTTGGAAATGATCGCGACCGTGCGCGTTTCGGCCAGATGCAGCGCCACCGACAGGCCGGCCAGACCGCTGCCCACAATTGCAACATCAAATTTCATGGTGATTTGTTCGGTAATTCGGTATGAAGAACCATGACTATAGACCATTTGTCACGCACCTGTCATACGAGGCCATATTTTGCGCCGTATTGATCTGGCGCGCTAAGGGTGCTTGTGCGCGCTCAAGACGTTATTCCGCGCAGTTCGCCATGATGGACGTTCCACCTTTGCGCAGGCGGCGGGAGCGGATCATGATCAGGATTTTCCATCATTATGTGTCGAAAACGGCCTTCATGCTGTTGCTGGTGGAGCTGACGATTCTGCTCGCAGCGGCCGTGGCCACGGCACCCTTGTGGGAGAGGGGGAAGGGTGCGTATCTGACCGCGCTCATCTTCGCCCTGGTGCAGATCTTCAGCATGAGCACCCTGGGCATGTATCAACACACGTCGCGCGACGATATCAAAAACACCTTGTTGCGGATTATTCCTGCGTTTGTGCTGGGGTTTTGCATCCTGAACCTGCTGTTCGGCGCCGCGCCGGCCGGCGTGTTCGTGCTGAGCGCGGGCGGTGTTCTGCTGGCGCGGCTGATCGTCTTCACCTCCGTCCAGTCGAACATAATGGAACGGCGGCTGATCCTCGTTGGCGAAGGCGCCATGGCGCGGGAATGCATGGAGCTGGCGTCTGTCGGCACGGGATTCCACCAGTTTAAGGTGGTTGGCTGCATTCCGGTGGAGGGCGAGGCATGCTGCGTGCCGCCGGCCGCCCTGCTGGCGGCTGATCAATCGCTGCTGGCGCAGGCGCGCGCCCACAATGTGGACGAAATCGTCGTCACCGTTGGCAACCGCCGCAACGGCGCTTTCCCCGTGCGCCAGCTGCTCGAGTGTGCGCTGAACGGCTTCCGGGTGACGGACGTGGCCAGCTTCTTCGAGCGCGAAGCCTGCCAGATTCATATCGACTCGCTGCAACCAAGCTTTCTGATTTTCGGTGGCGGCTTCGATCAGAGCATGCTGCGGGCGGCTGTCAAGCGCGCTTTCGACCTTACCGCCAGCGCGGCCATCGCCGTGCTCACGCTGCCGCTGATGGTGCTGACGGCGCTGCTGGTGTGGCTGGAAGACCGTGGTCCCGTGTTCTATCAGCAGGAGCGGATAGGCCGCCATGGCCGCCACTTCCGCATCCTGAAATTCCGCAGCATGCGGCCGGACGCGGAACTGAACGGCACGCCCCAGTGGGCTACGGACAACGACCCGCGCGTCACCCGCGTAGGCCACTGGATACGCAAGTTGCGCATCGACGAACTGCCGCAGATGCTGAACGTGTTCAAGGGCGAGATGAGCTTTGTCGGCCCCCGTCCGGAGCGGGGCTTCTTTGTCACGCAGCTGTGCGCGGAGGTGGCGTATTACAACGTCCGCCACAGCATCAAGCCAGGAATCACCGGACTGGCCCAGGTGCGTTACCGCTACGGCGCATCGGTGGAGGATGCCGTGCGCAAGCTGCAGTACGACCTGTACTACGTCAAGAACAACAGCCTCTTTCTCGACTTACTGATCCTGCTGGACACGGTGCAGGTGGTCCTGTTCGGCAAAGGTGGACGCTGATGGCCGGCCCGCGCAAATCCAAGCTGCTGGTGATCGAGGACGATCTGGGCCTGCAAAAGCAGCTCAAGTGGAGCCTCGACGCCTACGAGGTCGTCGCGGCCGGCGACCGTGAATCAGCCATGTCGCAAATGCGCCGCCACCAGCCCGCCGTAGTGACGATGGATCTGGGCCTGCCTCCCGATCCGGACGGCGCCAGCGAGGGGCTGGCCTTGCTGCAGGAGATGCTGGCGCTGGCGCCGGACACCAAGGTCATCATCCTGTCCGGTAATCGCGAACGCGCCAACGCGCTCAAAGCCATCGCCATGGGCGCCTACGACTTCCACCAGAAGCCGCCGGAAGCCGACATGCTGCCCTTGATGATCGCCCGCGCCTTCTACCTGCACGGGATGCAGGAGGAAAACCGGCGCATGTTGCAGACGCAGGCCGATTCGCCCCTGGCCGGCATTGTCACGCGCGACCCGGCCATGCTCAAGGTCTGCCGCAGCGTGGAGCGGGTGGCGCCGTCGGCGGCGACGGTGCTGCTGCTGGGGGACTCGGGCAGTGGCAAGGAGTTGATCGCGCGCGGCCTGCACGCCCTGAGCGGACGCCACGCGAAGCGCTTCGTCGCCATCAATTGCGCAGCGATTCCCGAGCATCTGCTGGAGAGCGAATTGTTCGGCTACGAGAAGGGCGCTTTTACCGGCGCTCAGCGTCAGATGCCGGGCAAGATCGAACTGGCGCAAGGCAGCACCTTCTTCCTCGACGAGATCGGCGATATGTCGATGGCCCTGCAGGCGAAGATGCTGCGATTTTTGCAAGAGCGCGTCATCGAACGGCTGGGCGGGCGCAGCGAGATCGCCGTCGACGTGCGCATCGTCTGCGCCACGCACCGCAATCTGAAGGCGATGGTGGAGGCGGGCCAGTTCCGCGAGGACCTGTTCTACCGCCTGAGCGAAATCGTGCTGATGGTGCCCTCGCTGCGCGAGCGGGTGGGCGACGCGGCGCTGCTGGCGAACCACTTCCGTCACAAATTCTGCGCCAGCGAGGCGCGGCCCGCGCTGGGCTTCAGCACCGACGCGCTGGCCGCCATCGACACCCACGGCTGGCCGGGGAATGTGCGGGAGCTGGAAAACTGCATCAAGCGCGCCGTCATCATGGCGACGGGGCCGCAGATCACGGCCGAAGACCTGGGGCTGGCGGAGGGCATCCAGCGCGAAGAACCTCTCAGCCTGCGCAAGGTGCGGGCCGAGGCGGAGTACCGCGCCATGGTGCGCGCGCTGGCGCTGGCGGACGGGAATATCGTCAAGGCGGCTGCACTGCTGGGCGTCAGTCGGCCCACGCTGTACGATCTGATGAGCCACCACGGCCTGAAATGAGCGCTGATGAGCACCGCAAGGGCGTTGCGCACTTTCAACACTTGCCGTACATAAAGCGCACCAAATTTCTCAAAAACATGACATAATGTCGGCAAGTAGTCAAATTTCCTTCCGACACAGCCCTAAACAACGGTTTAGTCGAAACAGCGTGAAACCGACGGCATCGCAAATCCATGCCGGCACGTGACTTCAACGAATAAACTTTTAGGGCAATCATGAAACGCATTCTCACCACTGCCGCACTGGCGGCTGTATCCTTGTTCGCTGTGACGCCGTCGTACGCGGCCAGCATTTCCGGCCTGGTCAACACCGGCCTTGAGGCGCAGGGCGCGCAAGACACGCACTATGCGCTGACCTCCGCCAGCAGCGACACTGTCATCAACAACAACTACGGCTACGTTACGCTGGACAACGTCTGGCCGATCACCCCTTGGCTGGCCAATAACGACGTGTCACGCTGGATCGCGCCAACGCAGACCCAGGGCCAGACCTTCGACGCCAGCGCCGCAGGCACCTACACTTATCACCTGAATTTCGACCTGACGGGCTTCAACGCCGCCACGGCTTCGTTCACCGGCCGCTTCGCCGCCGACAATGCCGCCGTGGTCAGACTGAACGGCGTGGATATCGCCACCGGCACCGGCTTCACCGACTGGACGGCCTTCAGCGCCAGCAGTGGCTTCCATTCCGGCGTCAATTCGCTGGACTTCATCGTCACCAATTGGGCGCAGAATGGCGGCAATCCGACCGGCTTGCGCGTGGAATTCGGCAGTTCCTCCATCTCGGCAGTGCCGGAGCCGTCGACCTATATGGTGCTGCTGGTCGGCCTGGGCGTGATCTGCCTGTCGGGCCGCCGCAAACGCAAAGACGATTGATCCGTATTCGACTCCTTGGGTGACTCAGCCTTGGGCCGCTAGCGATAGCGGCCCTTTTTTATGCCCGCTCAAAATGAAAAGGCCGCCATCGCTGGCGGCCTTTCCGCTCATCGCTGCCGGGTTAGTCGGCGGCGTAGATGTTGTTGTCCTTGGTCTCCTTGACGAACAGGGCGCCAATGACAGCGGTGATCACGGCGATGATGATCGGATACCACAGGCCGTAGTAGATGTCGCCCTTGGCTGCTACCAGCGCGAAGGAGATGGTCGGCAGCAGGCCGCCAAACCAGCCGTTGCCGATGTGGTAGGGCAGGGACATCGAGGTGTAGCGGATACGGGTCGGGAACATCTCGACCAGCATCGCCGCCACCGGACCGTAGACCATGGTCACATACAGCACCAGGATGAACAGGATCAGGACCATCATCGGCTTGTTCATCTGCGCTTCGTCAGCCTTGGCGGGATAACCGGCGGCCTTGATGGCGCCGCCCACTTCCTTCTTCAGCGCCGCTTCCGACTTCTTGCTGTCGGCGTCGAAGTTCAGGCCATCGGCGGTCATGACGGCGTTGAAGGAGGTGATCTCCTTGTCGCCCACCTTGATCTTGGCGACGCTGCCGGCCGGGGCGTCCAGCGTGGTGTAGTTCACCGAGGCGCCGGACAGCATGCTGGTGGCGATGTCGCAGGACGACGGGAATTTCTTCTGGCCCGTCAGGTTGAACTGGAAGTGGCAGGATGCCGGATCAGCCACCACCACCACCGGCGAGTTTTTCAGCGCCGTTTCCAGCGCCGGATTGCCGTAGTGGGTCAGGGCGCCGAACAGGGGGAAGTAGGTCACGGCAGCCAGCACGCAGCCGCCGAGGATGATCCACTTGCGGCCGATCTTGTCCGACAGGGAGCCGAAGAAGATGAAGAACGGCGTCGCCAGGGCCAGCGAAATGGCCGTCATCACATTGGCGCTCGGACCGCCGACCTTCAGCACCTGGGTCATGAAGAACAGGGCGTAGAACTGGCCCGTGTACCAGACGACGGCCTGGCCCATGGTCAGGCCGATCAGGGCCAGGATCACAATCTTCAGGTTGCGCCACTGGCCGAAGGCTTCGCTCAGCGGGGCTTTGGAGGTCTTGCCCTCGGCCTTCATCTTGGCGAAGGCGGGCGATTCGTTCATCGACAGGCGGATCCACACCGAGACGCCCAGCAGCAGAACGGAGACCAGGAAGGGCACGCGCCAGCCCCACTCGTTGAAGGCCGCTTCTTCGGTTGCGGTACGGGTGCCCAGGATCACCAGCAGCGACAGGAACAGGCCCAGGGTCGCCGTGGTCTGGATCCATGAGGTGAAGTTGCCGCGCTTGCCGTTCGGCGCATGCTCGGCCACATAGGTGGCCGCGCCGCCGTATTCGCCGCCCAGCGCCAGGCCTTGCAGGATGCGCAGGGAGACGAGGATGATGGGCGCCGCGATGCCTATCTGCGCATATCCCGGCAGCAGGCCGACAATGAAGGTGGACGCGCCCATGATCAGGATCGTCACCAGGAAGGTGTATTTACGGCCGATCATGTCGCCCAGGCGGCCGAACACCAGCGCGCCGAAGGGACGCACGATGAAGCCGGCGGCAAAGGCCAGCAGGGCGAAAATGAAGGTGGTGGTGGGCTCGCCGATGAAGAACTGCTTGGCGATGATCGGCGCCAGCGAACCGTAGAGGTAGAAGTCGTACCATTCGAATACGGTGCCCAGCGACGAGGCGAAGATCACCTTGCGTTCTTCCGCCGTGATGCCGGTGGACTTGGGCGGGGCGCTGCGTGCATCAAAAGTACCTGAGGTAGATGCCATGATTGTCTCCTATTGTTGGATTATTTCAGCAAGATAGCTGCTTCTCTATCAGCTTGACCCCTAGTGTGGCCGCTGAAGCTTACGGCATGCTTGCTTGAAACTTACGCCAACCTTACAAAAATGCCACGAAAATTTGCGAACGACCGTACTAAATTGTGATATTCTGCTTTGGACCTGTTCTTCCAACCTACAACGCTAAACCATCTGGAGACTCAAAATGACTGACGCCGTCATCGTATCGACCGCCCGCACCGGCCTGGCCAAATCGTGGAAAGGCGCGTTCAACATGACGCACGGCGCCACCATGGGCGGCCACGTGCTGCAGGCGGCCATCACCCGCGCCGGCATCGAGGCGGGCGAGGTGGAGGACGTGCTGGTCGGCTGCGCCAATCCTGAAGGCGCCACCGGCGGCAATATCGCGCGCCAAATCGCCATTCGTGGCGGCTGCCCCGTGACCACGGCCGGCATGACCATCAACCGTTTCTGCTCCTCCGGCCTGCAGACCATCGCCACCGCCGCCCAGCGCGTGATCGCGGGCGAAGGCGATATCTACGCCGCCGGCGGCGTGGAGTCCATCTCCTGCGTGCAGCAGGAAATGAATATGCACATGTATAAGGAAGTCTGGCTGTCGCAGAACAAGCCGGAAATCTACTGGCCCATGCTGCAAACGGCAGAAACGGTGGCCAAGCGCTATAACATTTCGCGCGAGCGCCAGGACGAATACGGCGTGCAAAGCCAGCTGCGCGCCGCCGCCGCCCAGGCGGCCGGTCTGTTCGACGCCGAGATCGTGCCCATGACCACGGTGATGGGCGTGGCCGACAAGGCCAGCGGCATGCTGATGTCGAAGGAAGTGACCATCTCCGCCGACGAGGGCATCCGTGCCGACACCACTTACGAGGGCGTGTCCAAGATCCGCACCGCTGTCCCAGGTGGCGTGATCAGCGCGGGCAACGCCAGCCAGTTCTCCGACGGCGCCGCCATGACCATTGTGATGAATGCCTCCACGGCGGCCGCCAAGGGCCTGCAGCCGCTGGGCGTGTTCCGCGGCTTCGCCGTCGCCGGCTGCGAGCCGGACGAAATGGGCATCGGTCCCGTGTTCGCCATCCCCAAGCTGCTGAAGAAGACGGGCCTGAAGGTGGAAGACATCGGCCTGTGGGAGCTGAACGAAGCTTTCGCCGTGCAGGTGCTGTACTGCGCCGACAAGCTGGGCCTCCCCATGGACCGCCTGAACGTGAATGGCGGCGCGATCGCCGTCGGCCACCCTTACGGCGTCTCGGGCGCGCGCCTGACTGGCCATGCCCTGATCGAGGGCAAGCGCCGTGGCGTCAAATATGTGGTCGTCACCATGTGCATTGGTGGCGGTCAGGGGGCGGCCGGCCTGTTCGAAATCGTCTGAGGCCGCGCCATGCAGTCGAAAATCCTGTCGCGCCGCGATGTCGAGTTTCTGCTGTACGAATGGCTGGATGCGGAGGCGCTGAGCAAGCGCGCCCGCTTCCATGAGCACAGCCGCGAAACCTTCGACGCCGCCATCGGCACGGCCGAGCAGATCGCCACCGACCTGTTCGCGCCGCACAACAAGAAGAACGACCAGCAGGAGCCGCACGCGGTGCAGGGCGAGCGCTGCCTGGAAGTGCACATCAATCCGGAAGTAAAGGCAGCGCTGAAAGCCTGCGCGGAAGCGGGGCTGATGGCTTCGGGCCAGGATTTCGAGCGCGGTGGCATGCAGCTGCCCGTGGTGGTGGAGATGGTGCTGTCGTCTTATCTGACAGCGGCCAATGTCAGCACGGCGGCTTATCTCTTCCTCACCGCCAGCAACGCCAACACGCTGCTCAAGTGCGGCACGCCGGAGCAGATCAAGCGCTTCGTGGAGCCCATGCTGGCGGGGCGCTTCTTTGGCACCATGTGCCTGTCGGAGCCGCAGGCCGGTTCCAGCCTGTCGGACATCGTCACGCGCGCGGAGCCGGACGCGGAGCATCCGGGCCAGTTCCGCCTGACGGGCAACAAGATGTGGATCTCCGGCGGCGAGCAGGATATCTCCGAGAATATCGTCCACCTCGTGCTGGCCAAGATCCCCGGCCCGGACGGCAAGACCATTCCAGGCGTGAAGGGCATTTCGCTGTTCATCGTTCCCAAGTATCTGGTGAATGACGATGGAGCCCTGGGCGAACGCAATGACGTGGTGCTGGCGGGCCTGAACCACAAGATGGGCAGCCGTGGCACCAGCAACTGCCTGCTCAACTTCGGCGAAGGCGTGTTCCAGCCGCAGGGCAAGGGCGGCGCCATTGGCTACCTGGTCGGCCAGCCGAACCAGGGCCTGGCCAATATGTTCCACATGATGAACGAGGCGCGCATCGCCGTCGGCCTGGGCGCGGCGGTGCTGGGCTATACCGGCTATCTGCATGCGCTGGACTATGCGCGCAACCGTCCGCAGGGACGCCATCCCGCGCAGAAGGACCCGGCCTCGCCGCAGCTGCCCATCATCGAGCATACCGACGTGCGCCGCATGCTGCTGGCGCAAAAGGCTTACGCCGAGGGCGGCCTGGGACTGGTGCTGTTCAGCGCCCGCCTGGTCGACGAACTGCGCACGGCGGAAACGCCGGAAGCAAGGGAACACGCGGGACGCCTGCTGGACTTCCTCACCCCGATCACCAAATCCTGGCCGTCGCAATGGTGCCTGGAGGCGAACAGCCTCGCCATCCAGGTCCATGGCGGCTATGGCTACACGCGCGAATACAATGTCGAGCAGTTCTACCGCGACAACCGCCTGAACGCCATCCATGAGGGTACGCACGGCATCCACGGCCTCGATCTGCTGGGCCGCAAGGCTGCGATGCAGGACGGCGCGCTGTTCAAGGCCTTCGGCGGCGAACTGCGCAAGACCGCGCGCAAGGTGCGCGGGAGCGTGGCTGCGGAGGGTGCGGGCGACGCGGCCCATGCTGCCCATGCGGCTGGCATCGGCGCCGAGCTGCTGTCGCACGCGGACGCGCTGGAGGCGGCGTGGGCGCGCGTGGAGCAGGTCACGCTGGCGCTGTACTCGGCCGGCGACATGAACAAGACACTGGCCAACGCCAGCGCCTATCTGGAAGCAGTCGGCCACGTCGTTGTGGCCTGGATCTGGCTGCAGCAAGCCTGGATCGCCGCCGCCAGCATGGCTAACGCTTCCGCCGACGACGCGGACTTCTATCGTGGCAAGTTACAAGCCTGCCGCTACTTCTTCCGCTGGGAGCTGCCCAAAACGGCGGCGCAACTGGCGCTCTTAGAAAGTATCGACACCACCACGCTGGACATGCAAAATGCGTGGTTCTGACTGGGACCTGACATGATCAAACACATCGTACTCTGGAAGTTGAAAGAACACGCCGAAGGCGCCAACCGCGTCACCAATGCCAACAAGATGAAGGCCATGCTCGATGCCTGCGCCAACCTGGTGCCCGGCATTGTGAAGTTTGAAGCCGTCCTGGCGCAGCCGGGACTTGAGGCGACCTATGACGTCATCCTGTATTCGGAATTCGAAGACAAGACGGCGCTGGAAGCCTACCAGAATCACCCGGACCATGTGGCGCTGAAGCCCTTCTTCGGCGCGGTGCGCGAAGCGCGCCAGTGCATGGATTACCAAATCTAGAAAAACATATTGGAGAACACCGCAATGCGTACGACTCAAGAACTCTTTTCCCTCGCCGGCAAGACCGCACTGGTCACCGGCGGTTCGCGCGGCCTGGGCCTGCAAATGGCGCTGGCGCTGGGCGAGCAGGGCGCCAATGTCGTGATCTCGTCGCGCAAACAGGGCGATCTGGACGAAGCCGTCGCCTTCCTCAAGCAGCGCGGTATCGTGGCCCACGCCATCGCCGCCGACCTGGCGCAGGAAGCGGACGCGGAGAAGCTGGTGACGGGCGCGCTGGCGCACCTGGGCCATATCGACATCCTGATCAACAACGCGGGCGCCACCTGGGGCGCACCGGCGGAAGACCACCCGCTGGAAGCCTGGGACAAGGTGATGGACCTGAATATCCGCAGCATCTTCGTCGTGTCCCAGCTGGTCGGCAAGCGCTCGATGATCCCGCGCCGCTACGGCCGCATCATCAATATCGCTTCCATCGCTGGCCTGAGCGGCAATCCGCCGGGCATGCAGACCATTGCCTACAACACCTCCAAGGCCGCCGTGATCAACTTCACGCGCGCGCTGGCGGGCGAGTGGGGCGCGCATGGCATTACCGTCAACGCGCTGGCGCCGGGCTTCTTCCCTTCCAAGATGACCAAGGGCCTGCTGGACAAGCTGGGCGCCGACACCATGGCGCAAGCGGCCCCGCTGCGCCGCCTGGGCGACGACGAAGACCTGAAAGGCGCGGCCGTGCTGTTCGCGTCCGACGCGGGTAAGCACATCACCGGCCAGACGCTGGCGGTGGATGGCGGCGTGTCGGCTATCTGAGCGGAGGTAAGGCCATGACGACTTACCAGCGCATCGTGCTGGCTTCGCGCCCAAGCGGCGCGGTCACGCCCGATAACTTCCGTCTGGAGACGGTGCCTGTGCCCGAGCTGGACGAAGGCCAGGTGCTGATCCAGAACCATTTCCTGTCGCTTGACCCGTATATGCGCGGCCGCATGAGCGACGCCAAAAGCTACGCCGCGCCGCAGCCGCTGAACGAAACCATGATAGGCGGGACCACGGGCGTGGTGGTCGCCTCGCGCAATCCCAAATTCGCCGTGGGCGACGCCGTGGCGGGCATGATGGGCTGGGCCGAGATGGGCGTGTCCGACGGGGCGCTGCTGCGCAAGGTCGATGGTTCCAAAGTGCCGCTGTCGGCCTATCTGGGTGTGCTGGGCATGCCGGGGATGACGGCATGGTATGGCTTCAACCAGATCATGAAGGCCAAGGCCGGTGAAACCATCGTCGTTTCCGCAGCCAGCGGCGCCGTGGGCAGCGTGGTTGGCCAGCTGGCCAAGATGAAGGGCTGCCGCGCAGTCGGCATCGCCGGCGGCAAGGACAAATGCGATTACGTGGTCAATGAGCTGGGCTTCGACGCCTGCGTCGATTACAAGGCGGGACGCCTGGAAGAAGACCTGGCCGCCGCCACGCCCAACGGCGTCGACGCCATCTTCGAAAACGTGGGCGGCGCCGTGTTCGACGCGGCCCTTGGCCGCACCAACGCATTCGCCCGCATCGCCCTGTGCGGCATGATCGCAGGCTATAACGGCGAGGACGTGCCGATCAGGAGCGCCCGTGCGCTGCTGACCAACCGCATCACGATGGAAGGCTTCATCGTCACCGAGCATATGGAGCTGTGGCCGCAGGGCCTGACCGAGCTGGCGACGCTGCTCGCGAGCGGCAAGCTCAAATTCCGCGAATCGGTGGCGCAGGGATTGGCGTCGGCGCCGGAGGCCTTTATCGGCCTGCTGGCGGGGAAAAACTTCGGCAAACAAGTGGTGAGGCTGATCAAATGAAGAACTTCAAAGACCGAGTCGCCGTTATTACGGGCGGCGCCAGTGGCCTGGGCCGCGAGTTTGCCAACCATGCCGCGCAGCTGGGCATGAGGCTGGTGCTGGCCGACGTGCAGCGTGATGCGCTGGACCGCAGCGTGGACGAGCTCAAGGCGCAGGGCGCCAGCGTGGTTGGCGTGATCTGCGACGTGCGCAAGAGCGAGGAAGTGCAGGCGCTTGCCGATGCGGCGATGCAGGCCTTCGGCGGCGTGCATCTGGTCTTCAACAACGCGGGCGTAGGCTCGGGTGGTCTGATCTGGGAAAACACGGAAGCCGATTGGGAATGGGTACTGGGCGTGAACCTGTGGGGCGTGATCCACGGCGTGCGCATCTTCACCAGGCTGATGCTGGAGCAGGCGGCCAAGGATCCGGCATTCGAGGGCCATATCGTCAACACGGCTTCCATGGCAGGCCTGCTGAACGCGCCCGTGATGGGCGTCTATAACGTCTCCAAGCATGCCGTGGTCTCGCTGTCGGAAACGCTGTACCAGGACCTGCAGCTGGTGGGCGCGCCCATCGGGGCCTCCGTCCTGTGCCCGTACTTTGTGCCGACGGGGATCAATCAGTCGCACCGCAACCGTCCCGACGACGTCAGGATGAGCAAGGGGCCGACGGCCAGCCAGCTGGTGGCGCAGGCGATGACGGACAAGGCGGTCAATTCCGGCAAGGTGTCGGCGGCGGAGGTGGCGCAGCTGACTTTCGGCGCCATCGCGGCGGGACAGTTTTATATCTACTCGCATCCGGCCGCGATGCAAAATGTGCAGGAGCGCATGGAGGAGATAGTCCACCAGCGCAATCCAAGCGATCCGCACAAGGCCACGCCGCAAGTGAGCGAGATGCTGCGGGCGAAGATGCGAGCCGCCACTTCCACGCCGCAGGGCTGACATGCGACAATCGTGCCTTGCCAACTTCACCTTCGCACCAAGATGAACCAAGCCAAGCACGATATCCGCACCGGAAACTGGGACACGCTGAACGCGGACTGCAAAACCATTCGTTTTGAAGTCTTCGTCCAGGAACAGAACGTCCCGGCGGAGATAGAACTCGATGATATGGACGCCGTGTGCCTGCACGCGGTGGCCTATGACGCCGCCGGAACGCCGATCGGCACCGGGCGCCTTTTGCCCGACGGCCATATCGGCCGCATGGCGGTGCGCAAGGCCGCGCGCGGCACGGGCGTTGGCGGCGCACTGCTGCAAGTGCTGATGGAACAGGCCCGCGCGCGGGGCGACAAGCAGGTGGCGTTAAGCGCCCAGACCCACGCGGCGCCGTTCTACGAGCGTCACGGCTTTGCCATCGACGGCGACGAGTTCTTCGAGGCCGGCATCGCTCACATCAATATGCAGCTGAGCTTTTAAGAGGCGGGCAGCATAGCGCTGCCCGCGTTGTGCGCCCTTTACACCGTCGGGCCAATCACCGGCCCGGTGTACCAGGTGCCACCAGCCCGCCAATAGTGCTGCAACTGGGCGTCAGCCCGCTCGACCACGACTTCCAGGTCGAAGCCAAAGCTGCTCTCCAGCAGAGCGATCACGCTGCGCACGTTGCTGCCGAACTCTGCGCTCTTGGTCCAGTTGCCGCTGCCATGGTTGTCGCGCCACCAGTGCTGCACGCGGCCGTTCACGGCGACGCACAGCTCGAAGTTGCCGATGGAGTTTTCATTTGCGGCGCCATACTGGCCCTCGATCATCACCGGCGCCGAGCCCACTTCCACACCAAAGATCACTCCCGCATGCCAGCCGGTATGGCCGATGTCGTCACGCCAGAAGTGCTGCATGCGGCCGTCCGTGCGCACGGCCACCAGTTCCAGGTTGCCCGGCGTGGCATAGTGGCTCTGCACCATGGTCGGGCCGCTGTACAGGATGTCGCTGCCGAAGCGCACCGTTTCCGCCCAGGTCCACGGCGCGCCGTTGATGCGCCACCAATGCGCCAGGCGGCCGTCCTTGGTGCGCACGACGACTTCGAAATTGCCAGGCTCACCAAAGTTACTTTGCAGGAAGGCCGGGGTGCCATCGGCATCGGCGGGGCCGAATACGCCGCCATCCTTCCAGCTGTTGCTGGCCTGCTCGAAGAACCAATGATGCAGGCGGTTGGCGGTTGTTTTGTAGATGAATTCGAAATTGCGGTTGTAGGTGGTGCCGGTCATGGTGGGGAAGCTGTCGGCATCGTTGGCCAGTGTGGCCTCCTTGTGCCAGGCCAGGTTGTTCGTACCGTCGCGCCACCAGTGCACGACCGAATGATTGGCTGCGCGCGCCATCAGCTCGAAATTGCGGTGCAGGGCGCCGTCGCCACTTTCGATCAGGCCGCCATTGTGCAGGCGATGTTTGGTCCACGGGTCGGGATTGGTGTCGGCCAGGCCGATGCGCGCATATTTTTCGATGCCCGAGTTGACGTCGCCATAGGCCACCCGAATGTAACCGCCGGTGCCAAATGTGCTGCCCCAGGAATTGCGGCAGATCCAGCAGCCGAGGTGATCGTCGTAGCCGACCACCAGCATGAAGTGACCGCCGCGCTCATAGTTTTTGACGCCGGGGGAGAGATATTCCTGCCAATGGTAAACCGCCGAATCGGGCGTGTTGTAATAAGCGTCGAAGTCGTGCCACACATCGAACCAGGTGATCAGCGGGCCGACGGCGTCCAGCCATTGCTTTTGCTGGGCAATATCACCGATCACGGTGTAGTCGCCGATCTTGACGGTGCGGCCAGCACGGTCGGGTGGCGTCACGTAGGGAAGCTTGGCCTGCGTCGGATAGTCGTCCCAGTCGGTCAGACCGTGGACCTTGATCCAATCGAGCGCCGCCTGGGCGCTGCCCGTATCGCCGATATGGGCGCCCATGCCGTCATGTACGTCGCCTTCGGAACGCTTGCTCCATACGCCGTGATTGATGCGCACCATGGTTTCGACCAGCGCCGTGGCCGTCATGGCCCAGCAGTTCTCGCCAATCTGATCCTGTACCGTGCACAGCCAGGGCCAGCCGCGGTTGCGCCAATCGACCACGGCCGGCGCACCGCCCGCACCGCCGACGGGCGGCCCCGCCCTGGTCGCATCGCCCACGGGGAAGGAGCGGACCTGCTGCAGCGCGGGTAGATTGAGCGCGCGCCGGCGTTCGTTAATCAAGGGATTGTTGGGCGGCGTCGCCAACACCTTGGCGAAGTCGATCGGGCGCGACAGCTCGCGCAGGACCAGCCCATCGGGCTTGCCGCCCAGCTTATGTGTTGGAACAATTTCCGTATCGGCCTTGGCCGGGCCGATCGACCATTTTGCATTGGCGGCTTTCAGTGCAGAACGTAGCTGACCGAAGGTGATATCTGTCGTCATAAATACTCCTGAAGTGGGTGGAGAAACACATGACAAACTAGACGATGCGCGGCGGCAGGATGGCCACGGCGCATCGCCATCCGAAGCTGTTTCAGCATAGGAAAAAATTCAGCTTACATATTCACCAATTATTACAGTGCAGATCGCCAGCGACGCCGCGTTTCACGCGGCAAGTGGCAGGTGGCAAAGCTTACTGGACCTGCATCTCGTGCAGGACGGCGGGGGCGTCTTCGTACAGCTTGACGACGGTGGAAGTACGGGTGCCGTAGCCCGGCGTCTCGATGCGGACGGCTGACAGCACTCGTTCCAGGTCCAGCGGCACGCCCGTTTCGGGCAGGCGCATGTCCGGCGCCTGGGTGGTATCGGACAGCATTTCAAAATACGCTTCGTCGGGCGCGCCCAGGCAGAGCAGGCTGGCGAATTGCGCCTTCGTCTTCAGCACCTTGGGCCAGGGCGCGTCCAGCAGCGCGTTGGACAGGCCGTAGATACCCGGTTCCAGCGGTTTGCCGTTGCGCGGATCGGCGTCGCCCTTGTTGGAATACCAGATCAGCGTATCGCGGTCGCCCAGCACCAGGTTGAAGCCGTTGTAGGCGCCCGCGTCGGCGCGGATCGAATCCACATACTCCTGCGGCGACATGTCGCCCGCCAGATAGCCCGATACCAGATGGCCGCGCGAAGGCGCGTCGTCCTTGTGTTCGGACGGCGCGCGGATATTGGTGATGGCGGCAAAGCGCGAGCCCGCGCCCGCGCCATTCTCTGGCTGGGTGATGCCCATCCAGCTGCCGCCGGCCTGCAGATCGCGGCCGGCATAGACCTGGGGATGCTCCGGCCACACCGCCGCCGGCGCCGTGGCGCGCGCATAAAATTCATCGCGGTTGGCGGCGGCGATCAGCGGTACCGCCGGGATCACCCGCCACGCAAAAACTATCAAGCACATGTAAGTAAATCCGTAAAAACTTCCGTGTGGCGCGGACCCGCCGTCAAGGCGGCGAGTCCGGCCTGCCGCACCGCTTCTTCCAGCGCGGCGGCAAAATCTTCAGGGACGGAGGGGTAGACCTCCATCCAGGTCTGCATGCCGTCCTTTGTTTCGGGACGGCGCTTGAGCTGGCCCCCCAAGCCGTGGTCGCGGGCCAGCGTGGCTTGCATGGCGAGCACGCCCGCCTGCAGGGCCGCCGCGTCGGCGTCCCGCACCTTGTAGTAAATGTAGAGGTCCATTTCAGAGGTCGAGCGGATCCAGCACATAGGGCATGGCGTGGAATTCCAGCGCCACGCCATCAGCCGAGCGCAGACGGACGGAAGCGGCCTCGATAGCGGCCAGCTTCATTTCCACCAGGGCATCCACGCCACCCTTGCCATTGGCGGCGGCGTTGACGATCATGCCGCAAGGCTGTTCCGGGTCCGCCGTGGCAAACACTTCCATGCCGGCGGCGGCCAGCGGGTCGGGAATCGAAACCAGGGTGGTGCGTCGCTTGAGCTTGCCCAGGTACTGGCTGCGGGCGACGATCTCCTGGCCGGGATAGCAACCCTTCTTGAAGTTGACGCCGCCCAGTAGCTCGTAATTGACCATCTGCGGCACGAACTGTTCCTGGGTCGCCTTGGCGATCTGCGGCACGCCGGCGTGAATTTCCGACAGGTTCCAGGCCTGGTCGCGGCCCACATTGAGCTTGTCAGCCAGCACGGGCCAGACGGTTTGCGCCGTCTCCACCGAGGTCAGCCACTGGTAGCGGGGCGCGCCGAAGGCGTCGGCCACGCGCACCACGGTGCCCAGTGGATGGTCGAGCTTGCTGAACGGACGGGCGGGCAGGGCGTCGAACCAGGTTTGCAGCACGGCTTCGGCCTGGCCGCCGCCCAGGCCCAGCACGACTTCCTTGGCGGGCAGATGGGTGGCATCGCTGAGCTTGGTCTTGGCGCGCAGGACGAACATCTGCAGGCGCTTTTGCACGGGCGCCTGTATGTCGCGTGGTAACTGGAGGTAGATGGCCTCGGCGTCCCGCCACATGAGGAAGGACGCCAGCAGGCGGCCCTTGGGCGAGCAATAGCCGGCCAGGCGGGCGTCGTCCAGGCCCAGGTGCTCGACGTCATTGGTCAACTGGTTATGCAGGAAGCTGGCCGATTCTTCCCCGTTCAGCGCGATCAGGCCCAGCTCGGTAATCGGGGCGGCAAAGCCCAGAGCCAGGTCGGTCGCGGTCAGGGTGCGGGCGGCGGCGGTGTCCTGCTCGGTCAGAAGTTGATTCCAAGAATTCATAATTTCCAATATTTGACGAATAATTTGACGCTTAAGGCATTATCATTACGGGCTCATTATAGTGATGTCGCGAAAATCTCGCCGGAAGGGGCGTAATATGGCGCACATCAGCACTAGGTTTGGAAGAGATGGCTTTTATAAAAAAAATCATAACTTGCGGTTTGTTTGCCGCGGTGGCGGCAGGTGGCTATTTTGTCTGGTGGGCGCAAAAACCCATCATCGGCGATGAAGTGGAAGCGATCGAGTTCGTCATCGCGCCCGGCAGCGGCGCCCATGCCGCCGGCGTGCAGATGGCCGAGGCGGGCGTGCCCATCGAACCGCTGCTGTTCAATCTGCTGGCGCGGGCCACTTCGTCCAGCGCGCGCCTCAAGGCCGGCCCCTATGAACTGAAGCCGGGCACCACGCCGCTGCGCCTGATCGACCAGCTGGTCAAGGGCGAGTTCGCCCAGGAAGCGCTGACCATCATCGAAGGCTGGACTTTCCGCCAGATGCGGCAAGCCATGTCCGTCCACAAGGGCTTGAAGCACGACACGGTGGCCATGTCCGACCGGGAAGTGATGGCCATGATCGACCCCGACTACAAGCAGCCGGAAGGCCTGTTCTTCCCCGACACCTACCTCTTTCCTAAGGGCACCAGCGATCTGCAGATTTTCAAGCAAGCCCACACGGCGCTGTTGACGCGCCTCAACGAAGCCTGGGAAAGGCGCGATCCGGCCCTGCCGTACAAGAGCCCATACGAGGCGCTGACCATGGCGTCCATTGTTGAAAAGGAAACGGGGCAAAAGTCCGAGCGGGGCATGATCGCGGGCGTGTTCGTCAACCGTCTCAAACTGGGCATGCTGCTGCAGACCGATCCGACCGTCATCTACGGCATGGGCAACCGCTACGACGGCAAGATCCACAAAAAGGACCTGGAGACGGACACCCCGTACAATACCTATACTCGTACCGGCCTGCCGCCCACGCCGATCGCCTTGCCGGGCGTGCAGTCGCTGTCGGCGGCCCTGGCGCCGGCCAAGACGCCGGCCCTGTATTTCGTCTCCAAGGGCAATGGCACCAGCCAGTTCTCGGATAATCTGACCGATCACAATCGCGCAGTGAACCAATATCAACGATAAGAAAGCAGTTTCATGACTCAGCAAGCAGTTCCGCCGCGCGGCAAATTCATCACCTTCGAGGGCATAGACGGGGCGGGCAAATCGACCCACATCGCCTTTGTCTGCGACCTGATCCGCGCGCGCGGCGTCGATCTGGTCAGCTCGCGCGAGCCGGGTGGCACGCCGCTGGGCGAAACCCTGCGCGACCTGGTTCTGCATCAAAAGATGGACAAGGAAACGGAGGCCCTGCTGGTCTTCGCCAGCCGCCGCGAGCACATCGCGCAGGTGATAGCGCCAGCCCTGGCGCGTGGCGCCTGGGTCATTTCCGACCGCTTTACCGACGCCAGCTTCGCCTACCAGGGCGCCGGCCGCGGCGTGGAGCTGGGCAAGATGGAGGCGCTGGAACAGTGGGTCCACCCCCATCTGCAGCCGGACCTGACCTTCCTCTTCGACGTGCCGCTCGAAGTGGCCCGCGCCCGCCTGGACGCCACCCGCGACCTGGACAAGTTCGAGCGCGAGAAGGCAGACTTCTTCGCCGCCACCCGCAATGAATACCTGCGCCGGGCGGCCCAGTTCCCCCAGCGCTTCCGCATTATCGACTCGTCCCGGCCCATCGCCGACATCCAGGCCGAGCTGAGCACGATTCTCAAAAGCGTTGCATAAGCGTTTGTTTTAAAACAGAATACGATTGATGAGCAATTCCCTGTATCCATGGCAGCAAGAATCCTGGCGCCAGCTTCAGCTGCTGCGCCAGCGTATGCCGCACGCCATCCTGTTTCACGGCGCCGCCGGGATAGGTAAATCCGACTTCATCGAGCAGTTTGCGCAGAGCCTGCTGTGCGAAGCCGCGCGGCCGGACGGCCATGCCTGCGGCGAATGCGCCTCCTGCGGCTGGTTCTCGCAGCAGAACCATCCCGACTACCGCCGCGTGCGGCCCGAATCGCTGGAAGACGAGCCGGCCGCCGAGGGCGAGGAGGGTGCGGCCGAAGGCGAAACCAAGAAGGCCAAGTCGACCAAGGCGCCGTCGAAGGAAATCAAGATCGAGCAGATCCGCAGCCTGGCGGATTTCATGAATATCTCCACCCACCGCCAGGGTTTGCGCGTGGTGGTGCTGTATCCGGCCGAGGCGCTGAACATGCCCGCCTCCAACGCGCTGCTGAAGACGCTGGAAGAGCCGCCGCCGGGCACCGTTTTCCTGCTGGCGTCCAACAGCCTGGATCGCCTGCTGCCGACCATCCTCTCGCGCTGCCGCAAGTTCGCCATGCCCATGCCGAATCACGCCGAGGCGCTGGCCTGGCTCAAGGCGCAGGGGGTGTCCGACGCCGACAGCTGGCTGCGCGAGCAGGGAGGCGCGCCGCTGGCCGCGCTGTCGCAGGCGGAGACGGGCAACCGCGACGACATGGACACCTTGCTGCAGTTGCTGGCCCATCCCAGTGTGGAAGGGGCGTTGAAAGCAGCCGACAAATTGCAGAAAGTTCCTCTCGCATCACAAGTTTCTTGGATGCAGCGCTGGCTTTATGATTTGTTTTCCTACAAACTGGCAGGCAATGTCCGCTACTACCCGCGCTATCAGAAGGAATTGGCTGGGCTGGCGGACAAGATCCATGTGAGCCGTTTGCTGGCCGCGATCAAGGGCGCCAACGAGCGTCGGGCCACGGCCGACCACCCGCTGTCGCCCAAGCTGTTCATCGAGGACATGTTGCTGGATTACACCGCATGCTGTGCTTGAAAGGAAATGAATGACAGGCACCAATGACCCATCCACCGTGCCGGCCGTTGCGCGGCCGACGGTGCTGTCGCTGGCGATCAAGGAAAAGGCGGCGCTGTACGCCGCCTATATGCCGTTCCTGAAGAATGGCGGCATGTTCGTGCCTACGCAAAAGCCTTACAAGATCGGCGACGAGATCTACCTGATCCTGGCGTTGATGGATGACCCCAACAAGTACCCGATCGCGGGCAAGGTGGTCTGGATCACGCCGGCCGCCGCCCACAACAACAAGGCGCAGGGCATAGGCGTGCATTTCCCGGACGATGAAAGCGGGATCAAGACCCGCCTGCGCATTGAAGAAATCCTTGGCGCCGCCCTGCGGTCCTCGCGCGCCACCCACACCCTGTAATTTTATTTATGACCGCTTTCCGCCATCGCCTCGCAACGCTGGACGATCTGCCGATGATCGTCGCCATCTACAACACCACCATTGCCTCGCGCGAGGTGACTGCCGATACCGAGCCGGTGTCGGTGGAATCGCGCCTGAACTGGTTCCACGAGCACACGCCGGAAAAGCGCCCGCTGTGGATCATCGAAAAGGCCGACGACCAGTCGGACGCGCCCGAAGCGCTGGGCTGGATTTCCTACTCCAACTTCTACGGCCGCCCGGCATATTCCGGCACAGCGGAAGTGTCGATCTACATCGCCGAAGCCTGGCGCGGCAAGGGCGTGGGACGCTATGCGCTGGAGCAGGCGATTGCCTACGCGCCGCAGATCGGGGTGCACTCGGTGCTGGGCTTCATCTTCGGCCACAACAAGCCCAGCCTGGGCCTGTTCGCCAAATTCGGTTTTGAAACCTGGGCGCATCTGCCCAAAGTCGCCAATCTGGATGGTGTGGAACGTGATCTGATCATCCTTGGCAAGCGCGTCACCTGATAACAAACTATGGCCTATGGCCGGGAGATAATACATGCGTGGATATCGTTTTGCCCTGTTCGCGGGATTGGCCGTTGCCGCCAGCGCCCCAAGTTTTGCCGGCGCACCGCAGGCCAACAAGGATGCCATCAAGGCCCACATCGCTTTTCTGGCTGATGACTTGCTGGAAGGCCGCGCGCCCGGCACGCCTGGTTACGATATCGCCGCTAACTATGTCGCGGCACAGTTTGCTCAGTATGGTTTGACGCCAAAGGGCGACCAGGGCAGCTATCTGCAGCACTTCGGCCTGCGTTCGGCTCGCGGAACGGTGGAGTCCGCCTCCTTCGAGCTGGAGTCGGCGGCTGGTGCGGAAAAATTCGCCTATGGCACCGAGTTCATGATCTTCCCACGGGCAGGCGATGCCGTCGACAGCGGCTCGGCTTCGCTGATATTTGTCGGCTATGGTATCCGTGACAAGCAGCTGCAGTACGACGACTATAGCGGCGTCGATGTGAAGGGCAAGATTGTCGTCGTGCTGCGCGGCTATCCCAGCAAATTCCCGTCCGAAGCTGGTGCGCACCTTTCCAGCGGCCTGGAAAAGCGCAAGCTGGCGCAGCAGATGGGCGCGCTCGGCATGATCACACTGTGGACGCCGCAGATCGAGGAAAAGGTTCTTCCCTTTGCCAAGCTGAAGCAATATGCCATGCAGCCCACCATGACCTGGCTGGACCCTGCAGGCAAGCCGTTCGACAATTTCCCATCCATGCTCAACGATCCGCAGTTGAGCCTCAAGGGCGCCAAAAAGCTGTTTGCCCGCGCCGGTGTGAACCTGGACGATATTTACGCCAAGGCGGCGGCGAACCAGCCGCTGCCGCATAAGGATCTGAAGCTGTCGGCCAGGTTTGGCATGTCGGCTGCGCGCAGCGATATCCGCAGCAGCAATGTGGTCGGCATGATCCCCGGCAGCGATCCGCAGCTGAAAAATGAATACGTGGTGTTCAGCGCCCACCTCGACCATCTGGGCAAGGTGCCGGAAAAAGAGGGCGACAATATCTACAACGGCGCGATGGATAATGCGTCCGGCGTGGCGACGATGCTGGAAATGGCGCGCATGTTCAGCCAGTCCGGGGTGAAGCCTAAGCGTTCGCTGCTGTTTATCGCGCTGACCGGCGAGGAGCGCGGCTTGTTGGGTTCGTCCTACTACGCCAGCAACCCAACGGTACCGGCGGGAACGATTGTTGCCGATGTCAACCTGGATATGCCGCTGTTGACCTATGACTTCAGCAGCGTGGTTCCCATCGGCGCGGAGCATTCCAGCCTGAAGGACAATGTCGCGCGCGCCACCCGCCAGCTGGGGCTGACCGTGCAGCCGGACCCGGAACCGGAACAGACCGTATTCGTGCGCTCCGACCACTACAGCTTCGTCAAGGAAGGCGTGCCTTCGATTTCCCTCGATACCGGCCGCAGCTCATTCAACAAGAGCGAGGACGCGAACAAGGTGTGGGATGACTTCCTGGAGCACCACTACCACCAGCCGAACGACGATATGCAGCAGCCGTTCAACTTCACGGCGGCGGCGCGGTTTGCTCAGCTGAACTACAACATCGCGGCCGATATCGCCAATGCCAAGAGCAGGCCGACCTGGAATAAGGGCGACTTCTTCGGCAACCTGTTCAAGAAGTAATTACGCCTCAGTGGCTCTTCAAGGCGCGCTCGACTGCCGGGCGCATCTTGTCGAGCTCGCAGCCCAGGCCTGAGTGGCCGCAACTGCTTTCCAGAATGGTCACCGTGGCGTTGATTTGCTTGGCAAAGTTCAGCGCCGGCGCCGGGTTGACCATGTGGTCGTTGCGCGAGTTGATGATGTGGACCTTGGCTTTCACCTTCTTCGCGGCATTGGGGCCGATGTCATGCTTGAGGAAGGCGCGGATTTGCCAGCGCATATCGTTGGCGTCCGGCGATTCGGGATCGAATTCGTCCGTCTCTTGCAGGAACTTCTCGAACTGGGCCGGCGTCGTGTTCTCCACCCTGTAGGCGGGCGAGGTGGCGTTCAGCGCAAACAGGCGCTGGTACAGCTCGAGGTTGGGATTCTTGGTGTAGCGGCCGTCGGCATAATCCGAATCGGACAGGATGGCCAGTTCTTCCGTCCGCCAGAACAGCAGATCATAGCTGGTCTGCTGCGGCGTGCCGTTGATGGGGACGGCCACGTCCATGAAGTCGGGATGGCTGACCATCCACTGGAAAGTCTGCATCGCGCCCATGGAATAGCCCAGGATGGCGTGCACATGCTTGAGGCCCAGCGCGTCAGTCAGCAAGCGCCGCTCCGCCTCCACCATGTCGCGGATATTGAAGTCGGGGAAGCTGGTGCCATGCTGGCGTCCGCTGTTGGACGGCGAGCACGACACGCCATTGCCGATCGGATCAATGATGATCACGTAATAGGGCGCTGGATTGAACAAGCCCTTCGGCCCCAGCAAGCCCAGCACTTCAATGCTCTTGCCCGTGTGCCAGGGCAGGAAGACGACGACATTCGACTTGGTTGCGTTGAGCTTGCCCAGGGTGCGGTAGCCCATCTTGCAGTTCTGAATCACATTCCGGCTCTCCAGCGGAAAATCGCCAAGCGCGGCATACTGTTGGGGAACGGAAGCGGCGATGGAAATGGCGGCCGAGGCCGAAGCCGAGGCAGGCTGCTGGTCCACGGCCTGAGCGCTGCCCAGCGCCAGCAAGAGAGCAAGTGCGGTAAAACGAAGCATGAGCACGTCCAGTAACAAGGTTAGACAGATTCTAGATGAACTGACAACCTTGGGCAATGCACAAACCCCGCTTATAATTCATGGCATGTATATCGACTCCCATTGCCACATAGACTTTCCCGAGCTGGCCGCTCGCATGCCCGAAATCCTGGCCAAGATGGCCGAGAACAAGGTCACCCACGCCCTGTGCGTGTCGGTGGACTTGCCGGATTTCCCCCGCGTGCTGGCGCTGGCGGAACAGTATCCGCACATCTACGCCTCGGTCGGCGTGCATCCGGATTATGAAGACACGCCCGAGCCCAGCGTGGAACAGCTGGTCGAGCTGGCCAACAATCCGAAAATTATCGCCATCGGCGAGACGGGCCTCGACTATTACCGCCTGGAAGGCGACCTGGAGTGGCAGCGCGAGCGCTTCCGCACTCACATCAAAGCTTCAAGAATCACGCGCAAGCCTTTGATTATTCACACAAGGTCGGCCAGCGAAGACACGATCCGCATCATGCGCGAAGAAGGCGCGGGGACGGAGGCGGGCGGTGTGGCGGGCGTCATGCACTGCTTCACGGAATCGCTGGAAGTGGCCAGGGCCGCCATCGAAATGGGCTTTTACATTTCCTTCTCGGGCATCGTGACTTTCAAGAGCGCCAAGGAATTGCAGGCGGTGGCGCTGGAATTGCCGCTGGAACGTATCCTGATCGAAACGGATTCGCCTTATCTGGCGCCCGTACCGTACCGGGGCAAGATGAACGAGCCGGGCTATGTCGCCCACGTTGCCGAGTTCATCGCCAAGCTCAAAGGTGTGCCGCTGGAGCAGGTGGCGCAGCAGACGACGGACAATTTCTTCAAATTATTCAACGTGGTACGCTGATCTCTTCATGCTAAAACGCCGATTCCTGCTCGCCGCTGCAGCCCTCGCACTGGCCGTCCCGGCGGCCTGGGCCGACAGCGAAGAAGACGCCGTGGACTTCTTCCGCGCGGCCCAGCTCGACAACGCGAAAGCAATCAAGCTCATCCTGGCGCGCGGGCTCGATCCCAATATCCGTGAGCCCAATGGCGGCGAAACCGGGCTGATCGTCGCCATGCGCTACAGCGCCAACAAGACGCTGGCCCTGTTGCTGGCCCAGCCCGGTATCAACCTCGAACTGCGCGCGGCGAACGGCAACACGGCCCTGATGATGGCGGCCTTCAACCACAATATGGCCGCCGTCAAGACGCTGATCGCCAAGGGCGCCGAGGTCAACCAGACCGGCTGGACGGCGCTGCACTATGCGGCGGCGGCGGGCGACCAGGAAATTGTCGCCTATCTGCTGGAGCACTACGCCTACATCGACGCTGAATCTCCGTCCGGCATGACGCCGCTGATGATCGCCGCCCGCGAAGGCAAGGGCGACGTGGTCAAGCAGCTGCTGGAAGAGGGCGCCGACGCCAGCCTGAAAGACGGCGGCTTCCACCTGACGGCCGCCGAATTCGCGGAAAAGTACGACAAGCCGTGGATTGCCCAATCCATTCGCACCTATTTACAGCGGAAATGAACTTCTGTGTAAGTTGGATAGTTTTCGCTGCTGCTTAATCGTTCAAAATACATGCCTCAATCAGCAGAGAGGCGGCGATGGTGATCTTAAGCAGCGCAGCAACTAGTGCCAGCCCCTTAAATGCGGGCAATACTCGTTTCTCGGCGGACGCCAATGCTTTAATCGGTCTTTGCGTCGCATTGATGCCGCAGCGCCGCGATAAGAGTAGGTCTTTATCCACTGCGCTTATGATATTTGGCTTGGCCATGTCGGATGTCTCGGGCGCACCAGCCCTCTTGGCCAACAGCAGAGAAGCGGTGAACTTTGCGTATGTGCTGAAGAATCTCGCTGGTCCCAGGTTTGAGTCTGCGTGGCGCGGCTACTTTTCAGGAGGAGTTGCACACCCTCCAAAATCGTCTATTGATCAAGACTCCCAGAATTTCCAAACTTCCCGAAATATGCAGACCTGGCTGACAACCGCGAAGGCTATGACGTCAGCAGCAAGCCGTGGGGAACTGACCATCGCTGATCTAATTGCCGCATTCTGGCAGTTAAAGATAGGTAGAGCTGATGAATTTCTCGCCAAATTAGGGCTGTCTCGCGCTCAACTTCGCGAGCAGTTTGAGGGGCGAATGGCCCCAGGCGGGGAGCAATCGAGTACCCAGAACCAAAAGGTGTTTGAGCGTTTGGTACACGACCATGCTTCGCATAATGATCTGCTTGGCTTTGAAAAGTATGCAGAAGCAATTCGCCTTTTCCTCATAAGTGGGGAAACGTTGGGGCCACTTAGTATCAGTATACAAGCGCCGTGGGGAGGTGGTAAGTCGTCGTTAATGAAGCAGGTACGGCATAAGTTAGACCGAAACTTTGAACAGGAGCGGGAACGGACTCACGCAAATATCGGGCAAGTCTGGGATTTTCTCAACGCAAAAATCAAGCTTCAACCGCCAAAGGACAAATCGGAGTATTGGACCATTTGGTTCAATGCTTGGAAGTACGAAAGTTCCGAGCAAATGTGGGCGGGACTAGTGAACGCCATCGTCAGCCAAGTGAGTGACCGTTTGCCAGGCGTGGAGCGCGAGTTATTTCTTCTAAGGCTGAATCTCGCACGAATCAACAATGACGAAGTACGGAAAAAGATTCTAGAGCGCTTCGTGATGCAATCTGCTGGTGTGCTCCTCGGGCTATGGGGTATGGCATGCGCTGCAATGTGGGCCGCCTTTGCCCTAAAGTACCGGGAATTGGTGGATATGATTGGGGGAGTATCGGCTGTTGGCACAATTGGTTTGCTTGCGCGTGCTTGGCAAAAGGTTAGTGCGGAGCCAGCAAAATTCAGCCTTGCCGAATATGTGAAGGTGCCTGACTATGCAAAGTCGGTCGGAGTTGTTCATCAGATTCATGCGGACTTGCAGCGCGTGCTCAGCGTGATCCCCAAAAAAGAGGGAACAGATGAATGTCGCTCCCTCATTATCTTTGTCGATGACTTGGATCGTTGCTCGCCTAACAAGGTCGCTAGTATCGTCGAAGGAATCAATTCCTTTCTCTCTAGTGAACAAAAGGAATTCATTTTTATCATAGGCATGGATCCGCAAATAGTTGCGGCCGCGCTTGAGCATGCGCATAGGGACGTTAAAGTCCACTTGCCGAGCTATGAGCAGGTCGTACCGCTGGGCTGGCGCTTTATGGATAAATTTATTCAGCTGGCGTTCACGATTCCCTCTCGGCAGGGTTCGGAGATAGAAACATTCGTCAAGTCACTGACACCGCAGGAAGAAATTGGACCGACGTCGCCTCAACAGACCTCCTCGACTGCCCCAGATTCGGAGTATCCTCCTGAACAGCCAGCATCGGAGCCAATTAGTAAAGCGAAGCAAATTTTGCGGCAGCAAGAAATCAGTCAGTCTATAACGTCCGAAAGTGAAGAGGTGCGGCAGGTAGTAATTGGAGTTACCAGAGAGTTGGCTTGTAGTCCTCGCGACGTAAAGCGCATTCTCAACTTTGTCCGCTTTGTGCTGCTGCTGCGAGCAGGAAGAATTGCAAAAGGAGAAAAAGTTCCGGCATTAGAGCTGTACAAACGCTGGATCGTACTTTCCATTCGTTGGCCCGATATGGCTCGTTGGCTGCAATGGGGAAATGAGTGGCCAACAGGCAATAGTGGGGAACTGAAAAGACTAGTGGCTCGACGCCTTTGGATATTAGAAAATACAATCACCTATCCAATAAAAGAGGGAGTTGACCCGGTTGCGGCATGGGCTGATTACGTTTGCAGAGAGCTAAACCTGCAAACGGGGCAGATTGCCTGGCTATCAGATCCAGATGTGAAGCGCTTCTTTGCTCGAGAGTCGGGATTTTCTGCGGAAAATAGGCTCTCCCACGCAGCAGAGTCTGGCTTTTATTGAACTGACAAGGCTCGAATTGACGGGGTTTTATTAGCCACCTCGCCGCTTAGTTCCCCATCAATGTTGACCATAATGGTGACTCGCACCACCGCGACTTACCAAGGACCACCATGCTGAACGAACGCGAAATCGAAAGTTGCTATCTGGGGCAATTTATCCCAGTCCACTACCATCACAATATGCTGATGGACCAAAACCGTATGCACGGCTTCAAATCCGCGATCGACTACGCGGTCAAGCCGGGCGCCAAGGTGCTGGAGCTGGGCGGCGGGACGGGCGTGCTGTCGTGGTTCGCGGCGGCCAAGGCGGAGAAGGTCTATTGCGTCGAATTCAACCCGGACATGGTCAAGGAAGCGCGCAAGTTCCTGGCGATGAATCCGAACGGCCACAAGGTCGAGGTGGTCCACGCCGACGCCTTCGAATACCTGCCGCCGGAGCCGGTCGATGTCGTGATCTGCGAAATGATCCACGTCGGCATGCTGCGCGAGAAGCAGGTGGAAGTGATCGAATCCTTCAAGCGCCGCTATGCCCAGCGTTTCGGCGGCCCGCTGCCCGTGTTCCTGCCGGAGGCGGTCATCATGGCCGTGCAGCCGCTGCAGCAAGAGTATGATTTTGAAGGCTTTTTCGCGCCCATCGTGCAGTTCCAGGAAACCACGGTGATCTATCCCGGCACGCGTGAGATGGCCCAGCCGGCCGTCTACAGCATCATCGACTTCAATCAGCCCAATGATCTGGTCTACGCCTGGGAAGGCAAGTTCGTCGTCGAACGCAGCGGCGAGATCAACGCCATGCGCTTCGTGACCAAGAATATCCTCGCCGTGGTGCAGGAGCGTTCCAGTACCATCGACTGGCTGAACCATTACATGACCCTGCCGCTGGCGGTGCCTGTCACGGCGCAGGAGGGTGACGTGCTGCAAGTGAGCTTCCAGTACCGCGCGGGCGGCTCGATTCCGTCCCTACAGGCCTCGCTGAAGGCGGAAATCATGTACCAGGCGGCCTTGCAGCCTCAGCAATACGTGCCGGTCTACGCCTGAGCCGTTCATCCTCAGGTTTGCGCAGTTGATCGGCGCCTGGCGCAGCCGGTCGCAGCGCGCTTGTGCCCCGAAAAGCTCCGATTTACAGTGACAGCGTTGATAACGTCGTCCTGAATCGGAGCTTTTGCCATGTTCGGATTTATTCTCTGGCTGTTCCTGTTGTTCCTCTGCTGGCCGCTGGCCTTGCTCGCCCTCGTTTTGTATCCCTTCGTCTGGCTGCTGTTGCTGCCATTCCGGCTGATCGGCATCGGGGTGGAAGCGGTGTTCGAGCTGCTGCGCGCCATCGTCATGCTGCCGGCGCGGATTTTAAAAGCTTGAGGCAGGCTTGAAATTGGCGGGTCACGCCATACCTTGAAATTCCTTTACTGCTAGAATTTCACGACATGCCGTAGTCCATGGCTGCCGTTCAAGGAGATTTGTGATGACCCGCAAGACACCTATCGAGCGTTACCGCAATATCGGCATCAGCGCCCACATTGATGCCGGCAAGACCACGACCACCGAACGCATCCTGTTCTACACCGGCGTCAATCACAAGATTGGCGAGGTGCACAACGGTGCGGCCACCATGGACTGGATGGAGCAGGAGCAGGAGCGGGGCATCACCATCACCTCGGCCGCGACCACCGCGTTCTGGAAGGGCATGGCCAACAACTTCCCCGAGCACCGCATCAATATCATCGACACGCCGGGCCACGTCGACTTCACGATTGAGGTCGAACGCTCCATGCGCGTGCTGGACGGCGCCGTCATGGTGTACGACGCCGTGGGTGGCGTGCAGCCGCAGTCGGAGACCGTCTGGCGCCAGGCGAACAAGTACAAGGTGCCGCGCATCGCCTTCGTCAACAAGATGGACCGCGTGGGCGCGGACTTCTTCCGCGTGCGCGAGCAGATCGCCAACCGGCTGAAGGGCAACGCCGTGCCGATCCAGATTCCCACCGGCGCGGAAGAGAACTTTCACGGCGTGGTCGACCTGGTCAAAATGCGCGCCATTAACTGGGATGACGAGACGCTGGGCGTCAAGTTCACCTATGAGGACATTCCCGAGCATCTGAAAGCGCTGGCGCAGGAATGGCATGACAAGATGGTGGAGGCGGCGGCCGAAGGCACGCCAGAGCTGTTGGAAAAATACCTGGACGGCGGCGAGCTGACCGAGGACGAGATCAAGACCGGCCTGCGTCTGCGTACCATCCGTAACGAGATCGTGCCAATGCTGGCCGGCAGCGCCTTCAAGAACCGCGGCGTGCAGGCGATGCTGGACGCGGTGATCGAGTATCTGCCTTCGCCGGTGGACGTGCCAGCCATCGCCGGCCACGACGAGGACGACCGCGAGATCGAGCGTCATCCAAGCGACAGCGATCCGTTCTCCGCGCTCGCTTTCAAGATCATGACCGACCCCTTCGTGGGCCAGCTGACCTTCTTCCGCGTGTATTCGGGCGTGGTCAATTCCGGCGATACGGTCTATAACCCGACCAAGAGCCAGAAAGAACGTCTGGGCCGCATCCTGCAGATGCACGCCAACGAGCGCAAGGAGATCAAGGAAGTATATGCGGGCGACATCGCGGCGGCCGTGGGCCTGAAGGGCGTTACCACGGGCGATACGCTGTCATCGCCGGAGCATGTGATCGTGCTGGAGAAGATGATCTTCCCCGAGCCCGTGATTTCGCAGGCGGTGGAGCCGAAGACCAAGGCCGACCAGGAGAAGATGGGCATCGCCCTCAACCGCCTGGCGCAGGAAGACCCGTCCTTCCAGGTCCGCACGGACGAGGAATCGGGCCAGACCATCATGTCCGGCATGGGCGAGCTGCACCTGGAGATCCTGGTGGACCGCATGCGGCGCGAATTCGGCGTCGAGGCGAACGTCGGCAAGCCGCAGGTGGCCTACCGCGAGACGATTCAGCGTCCGGTGACGGACGTCGAGGGCAAGTTCGTCAAGCAGTCCGGCGGCCGCGGCCAGTACGGCCACGTGGTGCTGGCGCTGGAGCCGCTGGAACCGGGCAAGGGCTATGAGTTCGTCGACGCCATCAAGGGCGGCGTGGTGCCGCGCGAGTTTATCCCGGCCGTCGACAAGGGCATCCAGGAGACGCTGCAGAGCGGCGTGCTGGCCGGCTATCCGGTGGTGGACGTGAAGGCGACGCTGACCTTCGGTTCCTACCACGACGTGGACTCCAACGAAAACGCCTTCCGCATGGCAGGCTCGATGGCGTTCAAGGAGGGCATGCGGCGCGCCAGTCCGGTGCTGCTGGAGCCGATGATGTTCGTCGAAGTGGAAACGCCCGAGGAATTCATGGGCAACGCCATGGGCGACCTGACGGCGCGGCGCGGCATGGTGCAGGGCATGGACGAGATTCCGGGCGGCGGCGGGAAGATTATCCGCGCCCTGGTGCCGTTGGCGGAGATGTTCGGCTACTCGACCACGCTACGTTCGCTGACCCAGGGCCGGGCGACTTACACCATGGAGTTCAAGCACTACGCGGAAGTGCCCAAGCACATACTCGATACCATCGCGGTAAAGAGCAAGCACTGAAAAAAGGCGGGCCACAAAGCCCGCCTTTTTTAATTCACCTTCAGCTTGAGCTGGAACGACAAGGCGCCGTACAAGCGATCCTTATACGACGGCACGATGCCCAGGTTCAGGCCGACGCGTTCATATTCCACGCTCAGCGCGGGGATCACCGCCGGGAACCAGCCGCCATTGCGTTCCTTCGGATAGCCATTGAATGCACCAGCCACCGCGCCGATGCGCACGGGACCGATCTGCCATGGCTGGTAGTACACGCCGACGTAGTTGGAGTAATAGCGGTCGCTGTTATAGAAGCGGCCCGCCGTCACCGACGCCACGGTGGAAAAGCGGTATTCGGCGCCGATGCCGCCATTGCTGTCGTTCAGGCCCTTATCGCGCTGGAAGTGGTAGGAGAAGAAGCCGCCATTCAGCCAGACCTCATTGAGCGGCTTGGATTCGATGGTTTCAAAAGTGTCCGCCATGGCGGCGGTGGAGGTGAGCGCCAGCAGCGCCAATGGTGCCAAAACAAAGCGGGAAATCATCCAGTACCATCCTTTGTAAAAACGTGCGCCAGATTATAGCGAATGATGGAAAGCGCGCGTTAATTCATGTACATTTATAACGCCAGTGCAACCACATCACGAGGTAATGCCAAGTGGGGTTCCGCGTCAATTCGATCCGGCTGAAACTTCAGTTCATCGTATTGATTACTACGTTCGTCGCACTGACTTTTTCATTGATAGGCAACGTCGTCGGCGACATCTGGGAATTCCACCGCAACGCCATCAGCACCGCCAATGCGGGTGCTGACCGTCTTGGACGGCTGGTGATGCCCATGTTCGTCTCCGGCCAGCCGACATCCAGCATTTATCTGCAGACCGCCATGCCGGGCATGCATGCGGTGGCTGTCTACGGCGGGGATGGCAAGCTGCTTGCCAGTTACATCAAGCCGAGACATACGGCGGTGATTCCACCGTTCGCCGGCCCGGCCGGTTCCACTGTCGTGGAAAAGGAGCTAGCCGTATTCCGTCCGCTGCCGGCCGATATTCCGGGCAACGGCACCATCTATCTGCTGCTGCGCTATGACCTTACCAACACCATCATCGAGGATATCGAGATTGCCGCGGTGGTCACCGCGCTGGCGCTGGCGATCGCCATGCTGATGATCGCCAAGCTGGAGAAAATGGTCACGCTACCGATCGCCGCAGCCTCGGACATGGCGCGGCGTGTGGTGGAGCAGCGCGACTATTCGCGCCGCGCGCAAAAATATGATGACGACGAGGTGGGCGTGCTGGTGGATTCGCTGAACCAGATGCTGGATGTGATTGAGCAGCGCAATACGGAACTGGAGGCGTCCTATCGCAACGTCGAACAGCTGAACACGGGCCTGGAACAGCGCGTGCGCGACCGCACCGCCGAACTGGAAGCGACCAACGGCGCGCTGCTGGTGGCCAAGGCCAGCGCGGAGGAGGCCAACCAGGCCAAGTCGGCCTTCCTGTCCAGCATGAGCCATGAGCTGCGCACGCCGCTCAACGCGATCCTGGGATTCGCCCAGCTGCTGGAATCGGATCCTGCGCAACCGGAGCAGGGCAAGGAGTTCACGGGTTACATCCTCAACTCCGGCCGCCATTTGCTGGCCCTGATCAATGAGATTCTGAATCTGGCACACGTCGAATCAGGCACGGTGGCGCTGGAGCTGGAGCCCGTGCCGCTCGGCCCCATGCTGCAGGAATGCCAGACCATGACGGAGCCGCTGGCCGGCCGCCGGGGCGTGCGCCTGCGGCTGCCGCAGCACGTCCCTTACATGCTGCATGCCGACCGCACGCGCTTGCGCCAGGTGCTGCTTAACCTGCTCTCTAACGCCGTCAAGTACAACCGCCCGGACGGACTGGTGACAGTGACTTGCAGCGAAGTGGAGCAGCGGCAGATCCGCATCGTCGTTCAGGATGAAGGCAAGGGCCTCACGCCTCAGCAGGTGGCGGCCCTGTTCCAGCCCTTTAACCGCCTTGGACAGGAAATGGGGCAGGAAGAGGGCACCGGCATCGGCCTGGTCGTGACCAAGCGGCTGGTGGAGCTGATGAATGGGCGCATCGGCGTGGACAGCACGCCCGGCGCGGGCAGCACCTTCTGGATCGAGCTGCCTTCGCTGTCGTCCCAGCACGCGGCAGCGCCCAATGCCGATGCGGGCGGGGCGGAAGCCGGGACGCTGGACGCGCCCATTTCCACTCTACTGTACGTGGAGGACAATCTGGCCAATATGCGGCTGATGGAGGAAATCATCCGTCTCAATCCCAGCCTGCATCTGATTCCGGCCAATGACGCCATCATGGGCATCCAGCTGGCGCGCGCCCATCTGCCGGACCTGATCCTGCTCGATATCCAGCTGCCCGGCATGGACGGCTACGACGCGCTGAAGATCCTGCAGGCCGATCCGCTGACCGCGCCCATCCCCGTGATCGCGCTGACCGCCAGCGCCATGCACAGCGACGTGGCGGAGGGCGAGAAATCCGGCTTCTTCCGCTATCTGACCAAGCCGCTGGACCTGGAGCAGTTCGGCGAAGCGCTGAACAGCGCGCTGGCGCTGCGGCACAAGCAGGCGCAGATTCCCATACCGGAGTCCATATGATCAATTCGAAAGCCATTCTCGCCGCCCGGATCCTGATCGTCGACGACCAGGAAGTCAACGTCAAGCTGCTGGAGTACATGCTGCTGGCCGAAAGCTACACGACGGTGCACACGACGACCGACTCGCGCAAGGTGCGCGCGCTGCACGAGGCGAACAACTACGACATCATCCTGCTGGATCTGAATATGCCGCACATGAACGGCTTCCAGGTACTGGAGCAGTTGAAGGAGATGGAGCCGGAAGGTTATCTGCCAGTGCTGGTGATCACGGCGGAACCGGGCCACAAGCTGCGCGCGCTGAACACGGGCGCGCGCGATTTCATCAGCAAGCCTTTCGACCGGCTGGAAGTATTGACCCGTATCCGCAACCTGTTGGAAGTGCGCCTGCTGTATGTGGCCAGCCGCGATTACGGCCGTCATCTGGCACACTACGACGCGCTGACCGGGCTGCCCAACCGCCTGCAATTCCAGCAGACGCTGGACAACGAGTTGGCGCTGGCGGCCGAACAGGATAAATCGCTGGCCGCGCTGATCGTCGACCTTGACCACTTCAAGAACATCAACGACACGCTGGGCCACGCCCATGGCGACGAGCTGCTGCGCCAGTTCGCCCAGCGCCTGGTGAGCGACGTGGCAGAAGGCGTCGCCGAACGCGTGGCCTGCGGGCGCCTCGGTGGGGACGAATTCGGCCTGATTCTCACCCAGGGCGACGCGGTCAGCGCCGCCGCGCGTATCCGCAACGCGCTGCAGCAGAATTTCGTGCTGGGCGAGCGTGAGGTGTCGGCCACGGCCAGCATCGGTGTCGCCGTTTACCCCGGCGACGGCGGCGACAGCGGCACGTTGCTCAAGTACGCCGACACTGCCATGTACCAGGCCAAGGAAGCGGGCCGCGACTGCTGCCGCTTCTTCACGGCGGAGATGAACGCGCATGCGCAGCGGCGGCTGGAACTGGAATCGGCCCTGCGCAAGGCGGTGCAGCAGCAGGAGTTCGTGCTGTACTTCCAGCCCAAAGTGCATATCGCCAGCGGCAGGATGACGGGCGCGGAAGTGCTGATCCGCTGGAACCGTCCGCAATACGGGCTGGTGTCGCCGGCCGAATTCATTCCTCTGCTGGAGGAGACGGGCCTGATCGTGCCGGTGGGCGCGTGGGTGATCGACACGGCATGCCGCCATATCGCCGGCTGGGGTGAGCTGTCCGGGCAGCCGCTCTGCCTCGCGGTCAACGTCTCCAGCCGCCAGTTCGCCAGCGATGAGCTGGAAGCGGTGGTGGCCAATGCGCTCAGCGAAAGCGGCATCGCGCCCGGCCTGCTGGAGCTGGAGATCACGGAAAGCTCGCTGATGGCGAATCTGGATCGCGCCGTTCATACCCTGAACCGGCTCAAGGAAGGCGGCGTGCAGATCTCCATCGACGATTTCGGCACTGGCTATTCCAGCCTGGCCTATCTGAAGCGCTTCCCCATCAATACGCTGAAGATTGACATGGCCTTTATCCGCGACCTGACCACCAATGCGGACGATGCGGCCATCGTCCTGGCCATCATCGCCATGGCGCACAGCCTGAAGATGGACGTCATCGCGGAAGGCGTGGAGACGGACGCCCAGCTGGACTTCCTGCACAGTCACGGCTGCGATGCGATCCAGGGCTACTATTACAGCAAGCCGCTGCCCGCCGAGCAGTTCGAACGCCTGCTGCTGGAGCGGCGCCCCTTGCGGCGCGCCTGACTTTTTCGCTGCAATCTCCCATTTGAGAGACGATCCGCTGGCTATTTGGCAGTAGATTGCAGTCATGTCATTGTCGATTCTCGATAGAAAATATTTATTGATTTTATTTGATTAATAAATTTCACAAAGGTCGCCAAAAAGAAATAAGATGATGGGCATTCACATTAGCGACACCCAAGGAATATTATGGAAAACACCAAAAACGAAATCAGCGTCGCAACCCGCCTGACCGTTGGCTTCGGGATCCTGCTGGCGATGATGCTGGTGCTGTCTATCCTCAGCATCCTCAAGGTCAACGCCATCGACGCCAGCCTGCAGAAGATCAGCGACGTCAATAACGTCAAGCAGCGCTACGCCATTAATTTCCGCGGCAGTGTGCATGACCGCGCCATCGCGCTGCGCGACGTGACGCTGGTGGGCGACAACGAGATCGGCGCCGTCACCTCGCTGATCGACAAGCTCAATCGCGACTACCAGAATTCGGCCCAGCCGCTGGACAGCCTGTTCGCCGCCGGCGGCGCCACCATTACGGCCGACGAGCGCGATTTGCTGGCCAAGATCAAGCAGAGCGAAAGCCGCACCATGCCGCTGATCGAGAAGATCATCGCCGCCCGTAAGAGCGGCAATATCGACGGCGCGCGGCAGATGATGCTGACCGAGGCCAAGCCTGCCTTCATCGACTGGCTGGCCGCCATCAACGGCTTCATCGACCAGCAGGAAAAGACCACCGGCGTCGAATCCGACCAGGCGCGCAAGGCCGCCCACAACTTCCAGTCGCTGACCCTGGCGCTGCTGGCCGTCGCTGTCGCCATCGGCGCCGTGGTGGCCTGGCGCGTGACGCACTATCTGCTGCGCGCCCTGGGCGCGGAGCCGTCCGAAGTCAAGGCGCTGGCCAGCGCGGTGGATCGCGGCGAGCTGTATCACGAGGTCGAGCTGCGTAACAAGAATGAAGACAGCATCATGGGCGTGCTGCTGAAGATGAGCCGCAATCTGCGCGCCACGGTGGTTGAGGTGCATGGCGCCTCCAGCATCGTGACCGAGATCAGCGCGCGGATTGAAGAACGCAACGGCAACCTGTCCAGCCGCACGGAAGATCAGGCCAGCTCGCTGGAGGAAACTGCGGCGGCGATGGAAGAGCTGACGGCCACCGTCAAGCAGAACGCGGACAGCGCCCGCGACGCCAATCAACTGGCGCAGAACGCGTCCGAGATCGCCAGCAAGGGCGGTCAAATCGTGGGCGAGGTGGTGCAGACCATGAATTCCATCGACGATTCCTCGCGCAAGATCGTGGAGATTATCGGCGTCATCGACGGCATCGCCTTCCAGACCAATATCCTGGCCTTGAACGCGGCGGTGGAAGCGGCGCGCGCCGGCGAGCAGGGACGCGGCTTCGCCGTGGTGGCGACGGAAGTGCGCAATCTGGCCCAGCGCAGCTCGACGGCGGCGCGCGAGGTGAAGGCGCTGATCGACGAATCGGTGGCCCAGATCCACGCCGGCACCCAGCTGGTGGAACATGCCGGCTCCACCATGCGCGACATCGTGCAGAGCGTGCGCCAGGTCAGCGACCGGGTGGGCGCCATTACCACGGCCAGCGACGAGCAGCGCCTGGGCATCGAGGAAGTCAACAGCGCCATCTCGCAGATGGACCAGGTGACGCAGCAGAACGCGAAGATGGTGGAGGAAGCCCTGGGCGCGGCGCAATACCTGCGCGAACAGGCTGACCATCTGAACCACGCCGTCGGCGTGTTCCAGACCGAACGCGATACGGTGCACTTCTCGTCCAGGCGCGGCGCGGCGGGCGGTCCACGCGGCCTGCTGGCGGCGCCGGCGGCGGAGGCGGCATAGCATGTCGGCCCTGCTGCCCATGGGACGCAACACGGAGCAGGAGCGCGTCGCGGCGCTTGAGCGGCTCGGCATTCTGGATGAACAGACCAGCGAATACTTCGACGGCGTGACGCGGCTGGCGATGGACGTCTTCGGCATGCCGGGCGCCTACATCTCGCTGATCGACCGCGACCGGCAATGGATCAAGGCCAGCGTGGGCTTCTGCCGTCCCGGCGATTCGCGGGAAGAGTCCTTCTGCAGCCACACCATCCAGTTGGCCGAGATGCTGGTGGTGGAGGATACGCGCGAAGATGAACGCTTCCGCCATCTGCCCGCGGTGACGGGACCGGACAATGTGCGCTTCTACGCGGGCGCGCCGCTGATGACGCGGGAAGGTTACGCCGTCGGCGCCCTGTGCCTGATCGACCAGCAGCCGCGCCAGCTGAACGAGGCGCAACGGGCCAAGCTGCAGGGCATGGCGGCGCTGGTCATCGCACATATCGAGCTGCGGCGGGCAGTGGGACACGTGGACGCCGTCAGCGGCATGTCCAACAAGTTCCAGCTGGAGGAAGACCTGAAAGAGCAGGGCGCCATCGCCGCCGGCGAGGAGCGGGTGCTGCTCTATATCGACATGCCGGATGCCGCCAAGGCGTTTGAAATCGCCAGCGTCCTCGGTATTACGGTTTACGACGATCTGATACGGGGTGCGGCGCGCAAGCTGGAGCGCCTGTTCCATGAGCGGGCCACCGTCTATCATGTGACCGACGCACGCTTTGCCGTGCTCTCGCACGACGGGCGCTGCGCGGACTTCATCGAGTTCGTGCAGAGACAAGAGGAGGCGTTGCAGGAACCCTTGATGGAGCTGAGCGTGCCGCTCAATCTGGCCAGTTTTGGCGGCATCGTCACCTTCAAGCTGTGCCCCGGCTCCTATACGGATGCGCCGCGCAAGGCTTCCGCCGCCGTCAACCAGGCGTTGCTGACCCACCAGCGCTGGCGCGCCTACGACACGCACGCCGACGCCAGCCAGCAGCGCGCCTTCCGCCTGCTGAACGACGTGCACCGCAGCCTGCGCGACGACGCCTTCCAGCTCGTGTATCAGCCCAAGCACGATGTGCGCAGCGGCGCCAGCCTGTCGGCGGAGGCGCTGCTGCGCTGGCAGCATCCGGAGTTGGGCTTCATCTCGCCGGTGGAATTCATTCCCCTGGTCGAGAAGACGGCCCTGATCGGGCCATTGACGGACTGGGTGATCCGCACGGCAATCCGGCAGACGGCCGAATGGCATGCGCAGGGCCACCGCATCAAGATCGCCATCAATCTGTCGGCGCATAATTTTGAAGAGGTGGATATCTGCGCCCGTTTGTGCGCGGCCTGCAAGGAGTTCGGGCTGGAGCCGCGCTACGTGGAGATCGAGTGCACGGAAGGGATCTGGATGGAGAGTCCGGCCATTCTGAAGACGCTGCACGAGATCCGCGCCATGGGCATGAGCATTGCGCTGGACGATTTCGGCACCGGCTACAGCAACTTCGCCTATCTGCAGAAGGTGCCGGCCACGGTCATCAAGGTGGACCAGTCACTGATCCGCAATGTGCACAGCAGCGAGCGTGACCAGCGCATCGTGCGTTCGCTGATCGCGCTGGCGAGGGAGCTGGACTACGAAGTGGTGGCGGAGGGAGTGGAAACGGGGCAGTCGCTGGAACTGATCCGCGACTGGGGATGCCAGGTGGCGCAAGGCTATCACTTCGCCAAGCCCTTGCCGGCGGAGGCCTTCATCGCCCACGTCGAGGCGCACGCCGCATAAAAAAAGCAGGGCCCGCATTCGCGCCCCGCCTCGATTGCCCTGGACTGGATTAGTTCAGGAAGTTGACCAGGGCAGGCACCACCTGCTCAGGCGCTTCGTCGATCAGCCAGTGGCCCGAGCCTTTGATGATAATGCTCTGCACATTGGTGGCGGCCAGCGAGATCTGTTTGCCGAGGAAGTCGCCAGCCGACTTTTCGCCGGCCATGGTCAGGACGGGCATGGTCAGCTTGGTCTGGCTCATGGGGCCGAAGTCCGCCGCGTCGCGCTCAAAGTCGCTGAAGTAGGAGAAGCCGGCGCGCATGCCATTAGGCTGGGCGTAAGCTGCGGCATACAGCTTGCGGTCCGCTTCTTTCACCGACTTGGTCTTGTCGGCGGCCATATCGTTCCAGAAGTGTTCGAAGTAGATGCGTTCGCGGCCGGCCACCAGTTTCAGCGGGGTCTCGCCGTAGAAGTGGAAGTGCCAGACTGCGCCCGGAGGGAAGGCATTGCGCCAGTCGCCGATGCCGGGCACGAAGGCGTCCATGAAGACGACGCGGCTGGTGTCGGCCGGGAATTGGGCGGCGTAGCCGTAGGCGACCATCAGGCCGATGTCGTGGCCGACGATGGCGGCAGGTTCGCTAGTCACGGTCTTCACCAGTTCGTGGATGTCGACGGCCATGGTCTTCTTGTCGTAGCCGGTATCGGGCTTTTCCGAGCCGCCCGCGCCGCGCAGGTCGGGCACGATGACGGTGTGGTTCTTCACCAGCTCAGTCATCGCGGGCACCCACATATGGCCCGTTTGTGCGTAGCCGTGCAGGAGGACGATGGGACTGCCGTGGCCACCGATCTTGTAGTGCAGCTTGACGCCGTTCACTTGCGCGTATTTGTCGGCGAAGCCGTCGACCTTGGTGTCGATCGGCGCGCTGGCAGCCATTGCCAGACCGGTGGCGGCGGTGAGCAGGGCGCCTGCGGCGAAGCGGCGGACGGTGTTGAGGTTGATGTTCATTTTCGGCTCCTGAGAAGTGGAAGGGACAGGACCAGTGTAGAAGGCTAGTCTTTGTGAATCAATCGTGCAGACATCAATGCATCATTCACTTATAGTGAATGTCTGCAAATCCATCGGGCGCGATCTATAATGTCACTCATGAAGAATCTCATTGCTCTCATCGCCTTCGCCGCAGCAACGCTGCCTGCGCTGGCCCAGAACACCCCGGCATGCGATCCGGCGATTTGCGGCGCAAGCGGCCTGTCGTCCAAGTCGCTGAACGCGGCTTCCCGTACCGAGGCGCCCAAGCCCTCCAGCGGCATGCTGGCGACGATCCATGAAGGCCAGCGCCGCACGGAACAGTCCGCCGACTCGTGGAACCGCCACATGCCCGTGCGTCCCGACCTGGAAAGCTACGACTGCATCCTGAGCTTCGGCGTGGGTGGAGAATTGAGCAAGAACGGCTTCGTCGGCTCCCGCGTCGGCGGCCAGACCCAAACCTGGCGCTAGCCATTTTGGCGGTTTGGTAGCACTTTTACTGTTTCAAACAGAAATATTAGTGCTACTATTCTGCTCAAATGAGCAAAATTTGCACACTTCAGATTTTTATCGACGGCCGCTGGCGTGACGCTGCGGCCATTGATCTGACGGGCGACCAGGCGCGGGGAATTGACGCGTCCGCCTACCTTGCCTATTCGCCGGGCTATGCCCTGGACTATTACGGCCGCAACGATGCGGCGGCTTTGTCGGCGTCCATGCCGGTGAGCCTGGATGCCGGAATGCACGATGCGTGGCCGCCATTCCTGGTCGATCTCCTGCCGCAAGGCTATGGCCGGAAGGAATTGCTTCGTCAACTCAATCGCAGCGAGGCGGCCGAGCGCGATGCGGACTGGGAGCTGCTGCGCGCGGGCGCGGGCAACCCCATCGGCAATGTGCGCGTCAAGGAAGCACACGAATGGATCATGGAGCGTTCCGGCGGCAGCAACCGGGGCTTCACTCAGGAAGAGGTCGCGGCTCGCGCCGATGACTTCAACGAGTATCTCGCGCAGCATGGCCTGTTCCTCGCCGGTTCTTCCGGCGTGCAGGGCGAGTGGCCGAAGATCCTGCTCACCCGCGCGCACGATGGCCTGTTTTACCTCGACCACACGCTGAAGGATGAAGACGCGGCGGAACACTTCATCGTCAAGTTCGGCCGCGGTCCGGATCCGCGGCTGGCAGAGATATTGCGGCTTGAAGAGCCATATATGCGCTTGGCCCGGCATCTGGGCTTGAACGTCCACAAGCAGTTGTCCTTGCATGGACGCGCGCTGTTTATTCCACGCTTCGACCGGTCGGCGGCGAATGGCCAGGTGATTCGCCACGGCCAGGAAAGCGCCGCTTCGTTTTGTGGTCTCACAGGATTCGGCGTCGCTCCTTCGCATAACGAGATGTGCCGCAGGCTGGGGCAAGTGGCCAGCGATCCCGTTTCCGAATTGGCCGAATACATCCGGCGCGATATGGCAAACGTCGCGCTGGGGAATAAGGACAACCATGGCCGCAACACGGCGATCCAGCGCAGGCAGGATGGAACGGTTGGCCTTACGCCGTTATTCGACTTTGCACCCATGTGGCTGCACCCGGACGGCATCGCGCGCAAGATGCGCTGGGAGGCCGATGACGGCGGCTCTCCACTTTGGAGCAGCGTGATCACGCAGACGGCGGAAGCGGGCGGAGTGGCAAGGGAGGCTTTACTGGCACGAATCCGGCCAATGGCCGCCCGCCTTGGCGATGTTTATGCGCTCGCCATTCAGATGGGTATCGAGGAAGAGCCGTATCTGAAGCCGATTGCGCATTCGCTGGCTAAGGTCAAAGAACAGGCGGAGAGACTCTGATGGACAAGCGCTTCAAGCCTCTAACGCCGGCCGAGGAACTCCAGGCGCGTCGCAGCCTGGCGGAAGAACTCGAGGCCAGTCCAGACATGTCCATCCCCGTGGCGGTGAAGAAGATCCGCACCGCATTGCGCCTGACGATCGCGGAATACGCGCGCCTGTGCGGCGTATCAGCGCGCGCACTGGCCGACATCGAGCGCGGCGAAGCCAGTCCGACGCTGGCGACGGTGGAAAAGCTGTTGAAGCCAATGGGATTGCGGGTGGGAGTGGTCTCCGCCAGAAAAGCGGGCGTATGAGCCCGGGGCGGAGCAGTGGTCCCGGCCGCAGCCGGGACCAGAAACAGCAGATTACAGCGACTTGAGGAAGGCCAGCAGCGAATCGCGGTCAGACTTGGTCAGCGCCTGGAAGCGCTGGCGCGATTTGGCCGCTTCGCCGTCGTGCCACATGACCGCCTCGGTCAGGTTGCGTGCGCGGCCGTCGTGCAGATAGCCCACTTTCGCCGCATTGCCCATCACCTTTTCCGAATAACCAATACCCCACAGCGGCGACGTACGCCACATGCTGCCCTGGGCTTGGCCTTCGACGAACTTGTCGGCCAGGCCTGGACCCATATCGTGCAGCAGCAGGTCGGAGTATGGACGGATGGTCTGGTTGCGCAGTTCCGCAAACAGGTGGCCCGAACCCGTCTTCATCACCGCCGTATGGCAGGCCGTGCAGCGCATGCCGTCGAACAGCTTGGCGCCGGCGGCGATCTGCGCCGGGTTGACGTTGAGCTCATCCAGCGGCGCCACGCCTTTAGGGAAGCCGCTCGTCAGGCTGCGCTGGGCGGGAACGGCCACCAGCGACAGGTAGTTGGTGATCGATTTCAGGTCCGATTCCGAGATGCCGTTCTGCGCCGCCGCGGAAGAGCAACCGGCAGGGTCGGTGGCGCAGCTGCGGTTGCGGTAGACAGGCGAAGTGACCGACATGTCCAGCAGCAGGGCGGCGGAAGCCTGCTGGCGCAGCGTCGCCTTGGACGCCTTCCAGCCGAAGCGGCCCAGGCGCACGGCGCCCGTTTCCGGATCGTAGACGTAGTTGGCCGTGCCTTTCACGCCGTCGGCGTCAGGCGTGGTGCGCACGCGGGACAGGATGTCCGCTTCCGCCACGGCTTCCAGCAGGCCGGTACCGATCATCGGCTGGGCGGCGCGCAGGGAGACGGTGTCCGGCACGGGACCGTCGAAGGCCAGGGTCGGCTTGCTCAGCTGGACGGAAGTACCGTCGGCCAGGGTCACGTTCTGCGTCACGAAGCCGCCAACGTGCACGGCGGTGCCCCAGTTCTGCGGCGTGCCCGATGCCGAAATGGCGTTCATCTGCACGGCGCTGCCGTACTGCGGGTGCGGCAGCTGCTGGCCGGCGGCGTTGGTCACAGCGACGCGCACGGACATGCTGTCCAGCGTCTGGCCCAGGGCGTTCGGCGCCGGGCTGCGGCCGTTGTTGATGTGGCAGCCGATACATGCGGACTGGTTGAAGCGCGGACCTTGCAGGCCTACGGCGGCGGTGTAGCGGTCGTTGCCCGGTTCATTGTGGTCGCCGGTGGTGAAGTTGGTGTGCACCAGGCGGCGGCCCTCAACGAAGCGCTGCATATTCTGCATGCCGACGTTGGTCTGCGGCTGCTGGAACATGAACAGGGCGTTGTCCGAGTAGTTGTAGCCGACGGAGCCGACGCCACCGGACAGCGTTTCATCCGGCAGCGGCATGGAATTCAGGCGCGGCTGCACGCCATACCATGGGCGCAGGCCCTGGCCGACGACGTAGACCCACTCGTAGGAGTAGTAGCGGATACCGCCGTTGTCGCCCTTGGACGCCAGGGAATCGACGGTGGTGAACATGGACGGCGAGACTTCGATCACGTCGCCCTGCACCAGCGGACGGGCCGGAATGTTCTGGCCGTTGGGGAAGCCGTTGGCATCCAGCGCGCCGTGGCCTGGATATTCGCGAACGGTCAGGGTGCAGGTGCTGTTGGCGCCGCCGGGAGCGGCCAGCGTGCTGTCGGCCGGATAGCCGGTGGCTTTGCACAGCGGGACGTTGCGATCGGCCAGCTCGCCCGGCGTCATCCAGCCGTAGCCGGTTACGCCCGGACGGTCGTAGGCGCGGACGAAGGCGATGCCGCCGTTGAGGAAGTCCACCGTGGTGTACTGGTTGACCACCAGCGTGGGCTTGGTTACGCCAGGCACCTTGCTGTTGTCGATGATCTCCACGCCCCAGGTGCGGTTCTTGAAGTAGTTCGGCACGAAGGTCAGGTAGTTGCCCGGACCTTTGTCCACGGGATTGCCGGCGGCATCGACCGTATCGTTCGGACCGTAGCCGATTTCATTCCAGTCCTCGCCGCGCTCGCGGCCGTGACGGGCCAGGCCGCGTGCGCCGAAGCGGGTCACGATGGAACCGTCGGGCAGGGTGAATTGCAGCGTCTCGATTGGATTGGCCGACGTTGGCAGCGGCGCCCAGCCACTGCCGTTGACGGGGAATTTGAAGGCCGAGGTGGTGGCGCTGGGCAGGGTGTTGTCGCTGCCCGGCGACTTGAACTGCACCTCGAACAGCGAGTAGCCGTACTGCGTCGCGCGCGCCACGCCCTGCAGGCGGATATAGCGGGCGTTGACGCCGAGGTTGTAGAACTCTTCGGTGCCGCCCTGGCCATTGGTCACGGTGCGGATCTGGGTCCATTTCTGGCCGTCGTCGGAGGTCAGCAGGTTGTACTGCTTGCCGTAAGCGTTCTCCCACATCAGCTTCATGTAGCCGACAGGGGTGGTGACGCCGAAGTCGAACTGGATCCAGGCGCCGTCTTCGAAGGCGCTGGCCCAGCGGGTGCTGGTGTTGCCGTCGATGGCGTTGGTGGCCGGGTTGCCGTTGTTTTCCAGCGCCGAGGAAGTGGCGGTGACGGGCTTGATGTCCACGCCCGGCTTGGTCAGGTCGACCGGCGGCGGAGGCGGAGGCTGGCCGGAGTCGGGCGGCGGCGTCTGCGCCGGCACGCCGTTGAAGGCCTGGATCTCGAAGATGGAATAGCCGTACTGGGTCGAGCGCTTCACGCCCTGCATGCGCAGATAGCGGCCGGTGCCGGACAGGCCGGTCCAGTCTTCCGTGCCGCCCTGGCTGTTGTCGACCTGCTTGATGGTCGTCCAGTGCGAGTTATCGTCCGAAACCTGCAGCAGATACTGCGTGGCGTGGGCGTTTTCCCACTCGATGTGGACGTGGTTGATGGTGACGGACTGGCCGTAGTCCAGCGTCAGGTATTCGTTGTCGGTAAAGCCGCTGCCCCAGCGCGTGCTCTCGTTGTGGTCGATGGCCGCGGCGGCGGACAGGTCGCCCCGTTCCGTCGAGCTGGTGCTGGCGCTGACGGGCGTGAGCGCCGTTTCCACCGGCGCGCCGCCTTCCAGCATGCGGGCGCCCATCAATTTGCTTTGGGCCGTTGGTGCGTCACCGCTGCCGCTGCCGCCGCATGCGGCCAGCAGCAGCGTGAGGGCGAGAGGCCAGCCCTGTCGCAATCGCTGTCGATTTAGTTTGTTCATTGTGCCTCCCTGAGTGGCGTTTTAAATTGATAAGATGATACTCATCATGATAACTTGCCAATTAAAAGCCGCAATTATTAGCGGCTTTTAAGGTAAAACTAAGCAAGAATCGTTTAAAATGATTTCCATGTGGAAATCTTTACTCAGTAAGGTATCGTTTGTAACCACAAATGTCAATCGTGCGCGGGTGTTCGATTGGACCCGCCAGGGGAATGTGGCGTAATTGTGAAAGCGCACTGTAACTACACAAATACAAGTAACTAGTCGTCCAAACCCTTGCCGCTCAAAATTTGCGGGAGACACTTTTCCACCCGCGCAGCCCGCGTCTTGGTCTGCCTGGCCGAGGAAAAGTGCAGCAGGTAGGCGCGCTGGCGGCCCGGCGTCAGGGCCTCAAACGCTGTCCTCAGCGACGGGGACTGGTCAAGCCTCAGCTGGAACTCTTCGGCCACTTCAAATTCCCGGGTTTCCTTGAAGGCGACTTTGGCGCCCGATTTTTCCACGTCGATCGCGTTGCCGATATAGTCCGTCAGGATGGCTTGCAGCGCTTCGACTTCCTGCTCGCTGGTGAAGCGGATCTGGCGGGCGGCCTGCACGTTCTCCGCCTGCTGGATCAGGATCTTCTTCGGGTCTTTCATCAAAGCGCCTTTGAAGAAGAGCAGGGCGCAGTATTCCTTGAAGCCATGGATCAGGACGATGTTTTGCCCTTCATCGGTATAGCAGGGATTCCCCCATTTGAATTCCTCCGTCAGCCCGCAGCCTCGAATGATGGCGCGGAGCTGCCGGTATTCCTCCTGCCATTGCCCTGGCTTGCTGAAAAATGCCTCCACCTTGTCCGACATGCGATGCCTTTCAAATGAGTTCTAAATGGGTCATGAGTTGACATTTTAGCCGGAGTTATCACGCTTGCCATAAACATGTATGTCGCGTGCATGTTTATGAAAATTGGTTTATAGTGGAGTCACTGAAGCCACTTTTTAAAGGTAAAGCCATGCTGTCCCACGAACACCGCGCCATCATCACCGCCACCGTCCCTATCCTGAAAGAGGGAGGTGAAACTCTGACCCGCCACTTCTACAAAAAGCTGTTCAGCGAATATCCGCAAGTGCTGCCGTTCTTTAACCAGGCGCACCAGCATGACGGCCATCAGCAGCGCGCGCTGGCAAACAGTATCCTCATGTACGCGTCCAATATCGAACGCCTGGAGGCACTGGGCCCGCTGGTCGGCACCATCGTCAACAAGCACGTTTCGCTGCAGATCATGCCCGAGCACTATCCACTGGTGGGCGCGGCCCTGCTGGGCGCTATCCGCGAAGTGCTGGGCGCTGAAGTGGCGACGGACGCCGTGCTGGAAGCCTGGGGCGCGGCCTATGGCCAGCTGGCCGACATCCTGATCGGCGCCGAGAAGCAGGCCTATGACGCCAATGCCAATGCGGAAGGCGGCTGGCGCGGCGCGCGTGAATTCAAGGTTGTCAGCACGACCGTGGAAAGCGACGAGATCAAATCCTTCGTCTTCGCTCCGGCGGACGGCGGCAAGGTGCTGGCCTTCCAGCCCGGCCAGTACATCACCATCGTGCAGACCGTGGACGGCCAGGAAGCGCGCCGCCAGTACTCGCTGTCCGACGTGAGTAACGGCGCCACCTATCGCATCAGCGTCAAGCGCGAGAAGGGCGGCAAGATGTCCAATCACCTGCACGACAACGTGAATGTGGGCGACAGCGTCACCCTGTTCCCGCCGGCCGGCGCCTTCACCCTGGTGGAAAGCGACAAGCCGCTGGTGCTGATCAGCGGCGGCGTCGGCATCACCCCGACCCTGGCCATGCTGGGCGAGGCGCTGCGCACCAAGCGCCCCGTGCACTTCATCCACGCCGCCCGCCATGCGCGCGTGCACGCCTTCCGCAAGCATATCGACACGCTGGCGGCGCAGTATCCGCAATTGACCCGCCACTACGTCTACGAGCATGGCGAAGAGGGCGCGGACGCCACCGGCTACATCACCCAGGACATCCTGGCGGACTGGCTGCCGCAATCGCGCGACGTGGACGCCTACTTCCTCGGCCCCACGCCGTTCATGAAAGCCGTAAAATCGCATCTGCGCGGTCTGGGTGTGCCGGAAGCGCAAACCCATTACGAATTCTTTGGACCGGCGGAAGCCTTGCAATAATCCATGCATAAATCTTTGCTCAATGTCTTGATGATTTCCGGCGCGCTGCTTGGTGCACTATTTTGTGCGCAAGCGATGGCGCAGCAGTCCGCGCCTGTGGCCCGCAGCAACTGGGCTGTCGCGCGCGCGGGTGGCCAGGTGTTTGCCTTCTATGGCCTGGGCGCCGGCAAGACCAGCAATGACATTGAGCGGGATGTGCATGCACTCGACCTGCGTAGCGGCCAGTGGCGCAAGATCGGCGATATGCCTGTCGACCAGGGCCGCCTCGCCAGCGCGGCGGTGACGGTTGGCGGCACGGTGTATGTCATCGGCGGCTATACCGTCTCTCCCAAAGGCGAAGAAGTGTCGACGCCGGAGGTGTTGCGTTTTGCTCCAGACAGCGGCCGCTTTGGCGTCGAAACGAAGATGCCGGTGCCGGTCGACGATTCGGTGGCAATGGTGTGGCGCGACCGCTGGATCGTGCTGGTCAGCGGCTGGCACGATACGGGCAACGTCAACACGGTGCAGCTTTACGATACGCAGACCAGGCAATGGTCTGAAGGCACACCGTGGCCGGGCAAGCCGGTCTTCGGCCATGCCGGCGGACTGACGGGCGACGTGATGGCTGTCTGTGACGGCGTAACGTCCATCAAGGGCGCCGACGGCAAAAATCAATTTGCCATTTCCGACGAATGCTGGGAAGGACGGCTCGATGCCGGCCATCCTGGCAGCATTCAATGGCGCCAGCTTCCCGCCCATCCCGGCGCGCCCCTGTACCGGGCAGGCGCGGTTGGCGACGCAGGGCGCATCATCTTCGCGGGCGGCAGCAGCCGTCCATACAACTACAACGGCATCGGCTACGATCATCAGCCATCGGAGCCTTCGGACGCCGTCTTCAGCTTCGATCCATCGCAAGGGACGTGGACCCGGCAGGCGCCGCTGCCCGAAGCGGGCATGGACTTCCGCGCCCTGATTCCCCTCGATGGCGCTTACGGCCTGTTTGGCGGCATGCGCGCCGGCCAGCAGGTGAGCGGCGGCGTCATTCGCTTCGAACTGAAACCCGCTCCTTAAAACGCGATTAAACCGGCGCCTATCCCTTATTTTGCCTTGACCATATGATTTTCATAGTCATATACTGATCTCCATCCCAACCAAGGAGAGCAAGATCATGAAACTGCAAGGAAAAGTCGCCATTGTGACTGGCGCATCGAAGGGCATCGGAGCGGCGATCGCTGTGGCGCTAGGCGCGGAAGGCGCCTCCGTCGTCGTGAATTACGCCAGTTCGGCCGAGGGCGCGGCTGAAGTGGTGGCGTCCATTATCCGCGCGGGCGGCAAGGCGCTGGCCGTGCAGGGCGATATGGCGAAGGCGGACGACGTGCACCGTCTCTTCGCTGCGGTGAAGGACACCTACGGCCGCCTGGATATCCTCGTCAACAATGCGGGCGTCTACAAGTTCGAGCCGCTGGAGGAGATCTCGGAGACGGAATTCCACCGCCAGTTCAACCTCAATGTGCTGGGCCCCATCCTGGCGATCCAGGAGGCGGTGAAGATGTTCGGCGAGGAGGGCGGCAATATCATCAACATGAGCTCCGTCGCCAGCACTTACGCGGCGATGGATGCGCTGGTCTACTCGGCCACCAAGGCGGCTCTGGACGGCGTTACCATGCAACTGGCGCGCCAGCTTGGTCCGCGCAATATCCGCGTCAACTCGGTGCTGCCCGGCCCTATCGACACGGAAGGCGTGCGCGCGGTGGGCATGGTCGGCACGGAAGTCGAGCAGCGCCTGATCGCCAGCACGCCGATGGGACGTATTGGCCGGCCGGAAGACGTGGCCGACGTTGTGCTGTTCCTCGCTTCCGACGCAGCGCGCTGGGTCACTGGCCAGCAGCTGGGCATCGACGGCGGATTCCGTCCATGACGGGCTGGAAGCTGTTTGGGGCGCTGTCCGCTGTCGTGGCGGCGCTCGCGGGCGTCGCCTACGCACTGGGTCCGGACCCGGTGCAGGCGCTTCAATATGCGGTAAGGGTGACGGCGCGGACTTCGTACATCCTGTTCCTGCTGGTGTTCACGGCGTCAGCGGTGGCCAGGCTGGCGCCTTCCGGCTTCACCAGGGCGCTGATGCGGGAGCGGCGATATCTCGGCCTGTCGTTCGCCTTTTCCATGCTGCTGCATGCGATAGCGCTGGCCGTCTACTTTGATCTCGCGCCGCATGCCTTTTGGGTTGGACGCACGGTGGCGACCAATATTCCCGGCTCCATCGGCTATGTGTTCATCCTGGCGCTGGCGATCACTTCGTTCAAGGCGGCTTCACGGCTGATCGGCCCGGACAAGTGGCGCCGGCTGCACAAAACCGGGGTATGGTTCATCGCCGTGATCTTTGCCGGCTCCTTCTTCACACGCATGTCGCATCACTTTTACTATGTGGCGCCAGGTGCGCTGATGGTGGCGGCGATGATCCTGCGCGCGCACGCGCACCTTACGCGCGTGCGGAGAAACCCTGCTTAAGGCTCAGGCGCGCGGGCGCTGGCGGTGGAAGACCAGCGGGCTGTATGGGATGTTCGAAGGCGGCGGCGAGTTCAGGATGCCCGGTTTCATCGCGCCCACGACGTGCATTTCGCATGGCTTGCAGTCGAAGCGCAGGGTGTAGGTTTCCTTGCCGCTGACCAGCGTCATCGGTTCCGCGCGCACCTGTCCCTGCACGCCTTGCACGCCCTTGGCCTGCTTGGGGCAGAGGTTGAATGAGAAGCGCAGGCAGTGCTTGGTGATCATCAACGGCACTTCGCCCGGTTCTTCGTGCGACTCGTAGGCCGCGGCGATCATCTGCACGCCATGCTTGTGATAGAAGGCGCGCGCTTTTTCGTTATAGACGTTGGCCAGGTAGCTGAGCTGCGTGTCCGGATAGATGGCTGGGGGTTCCGCCGCCGCCTTCCGTTGCGGACGGTCCCAGGCTGCAAGGCGCGCCGCCTCGTGCGCAGCGATGGCGTCGCGGCGCAGGGCGTTGATGGCCGACGAAGGGACGAACCACGGCTGCGACAGCGACAGCTCGATGCCGTCCACCTCGAACATGGTGTTACCCAGCTTGCCCAAGGCGGCGTGCAGCGAGGCTTCCGCCTGCGCGGCGTTCTGCGCCGGCTGCAGCTCCATCGCGGCATGCGTGCTGCTGGTGATGCCGTCTTCGTCGCGCAGGGAAAGGCGCAGGCCGTCCGCTTCTTCGCTCAGAGCCAGGTGCAAGGCCACTTTGCGTTCCGACGATTTCTTTTGCAGCGCCGCTTCCCAGTGGTGGTCGCGGTTGCGCAGGACGGAAACGCCGGGCTTCAGGCCGGGCAGGTCGCGCAGAAGCTCATTGGGGAATACGCGCCACAGCTGGCCGTCTTCGCTTTCGCCCAGCTTCTGCACGACGTTGGCCTGGATGCCGACCGTCTCGCGCTTGTTCATGTAGTTCAGGCCATCGCCGTTCGCCATCGGCGCATTGGCCAGCAGATCGAAGTGGTCGGTGCCCAGGCGGCTGACGGTGCCCAGTTCCACGCCCACGTACTTGGGCGAATCGAAGGCGCCGATTTCGTCCTGACGGCCGTTGGCGAAGTAGTCGGTGTGGCCGCGGTGGAAGGTCTTGTCCACGTCCGGCGTGAACAGCACGCGCGTATGGCCGCTGGCCGCGCGGCTGAATTCCGGACGGCGCTCGAGGATCTCGTCCAGCAGCAAGCGGTAGTGGGCGGTGATGTTCTTCACATAGCCCATGTCCTTGTAGCGGCCTTCGATCTTGAAAGAACGGATGCCGGCGTCGACCAGCGCTTCCAGGTTCGCGCTCTGGTCGTTGTCCTTCATCGACAGCAGATGCTTTTCATAGGCGACCACGCGGCCCTTGTTGTCGCTCAGCGTGTACGGCAGGCGGCAGGCCTGCGAGCAGTCGCCGCGGTTGGCGCTGCGGCCCGTGTCGGCGTGCGAGATGTAGCACTGGCCGGAGAAGGCCACGCACAGCGCGCCGTGGATGAAGTATTCGAGCGGCGTATCCACTTCGGCGTGGATCTTGCGGATTTGTTCGATGGTCAGCTCGCGCGCCAGCACCAGCTGGGAGAAGCCGACGGAGCCCAGGAACTTGGCCTTGTCCAGCGTGCGGATATCGCACTGGGTGCTGGCGTGCAGCTGGATCGGCGGCAGGTCCATTTCGAACAGGCCCATATCCTGCACGATCAGCGCGTCCACGCCCGCCTCGTACAGCTGCCAGATCTGCTTGCGCGCCGCTTCCAGCTCGGCGTCGTGCAGGATGGTGTTCAGGGTGACGAAGATGCGCGAGCGGTAGCGGTGGGCGAATTCCACCAGGCTGGAGATGTCTTCGATGGTGTTGCTGGCGTTGTGGCGGGCGCCGAAGGCCGGGCCGCCGATGTACACCGCGTCCGCGCCGTGCAGAATGGCTTCGCGGCCGATTTCGGCGGTTTTGGCGGGCGACAGCAGTTCAAGCTGGTGGGAGAGCAGAGACATGGCGGGTATTCCTTACAATCGAAGGCGAAAATTATAGCGAAATCAAGCGCTTAAGTCATCTGGAACGTGCATGATTTGTGCCATCATGGAACAAGTCATATTATTTCAGCCCTATTTTTCAATGCCTGCGTCATGGATAAACTTCCTCCATCAGATATCCCAGCGGGAGAAACGCCATGCGAGACACTGCCACACCCCAGAATGACTTGTCCGGCCACCAGGCATATCAGCGGATTTACCAGCCGGGGAAGCTGACCTTCGGCTTCATCATGCCGCTGGAAGGCTATCCGGATACGTCTTTCCCCACGCTGGCCGAGCATACCCGGCTTGCCCGCTGGGCCGATGAAACAGGCTTCGCCGCCCTGTGGATGCGCGACGTGCCGTTCTACGATCCCATGTTCGGCGACACGGGGCAGATGCTGGATCCCATGGTCTACCTGGGCTATCTGGCCGCGCACACGCAGAATATCGCCCTCAGTTCCGCCGGCATCGTGCTGCCGCTGCGCGATCCCGTCATTCTGGCCAAACAGGCAGCTTCCGTCGACCAGCTGACGGGCGGGCGCTTCATCCTCGGCCTGTCCAGCGGCGACCGCTCCGCCGAATACCCGGCCTTCGGCGCCGATTTTGAAAACCGCGGCGAGCGTTTCCGCGAGGCGGTAGGTTTGATCAAGACGCTGACGCAGGAGCATTTTCCCCGCGCCGGTTCGCGCTTCTACGGCACGCTGCAGGGCGATCTGGACCTCGTGCCCAAACCCTATGCGGTGCGCATGCCGATGGTGGTCGTGGGCCGCGCGCGGCAGGAGATCAGCTGGATCGCGCAGAACACGGACGGCTGGATCAGCCACATCACCAACTTCAGCCGCCTGGGCGATCTGCTGGCGGAATGGCGGGCCGCCAGCGAAGGCCACGGCTTCAAACCCTATGGTTATGGCGGCTTCTTCGAGCTGCTGGATCAGCCCAGCGCGCCGCTGCGTTATGTGGGCAACCGCATCAGTATGGGCCGCAAGACGCTGATCGACCTGTGGACCATGCAGCAGGCGCAGGGCGTGAATCACGTTGCGCTGAACCTGAAGCCTTCGCGCCGCCCGGCCGAGGAAGTGATGCAGGAGTTGGCCGAATTCGTATTACCCCAGTTTCGCAATCAATAAACAAAGGAGAACACCATGACGACCGTACAAGAACGACTCAGCGCCCGCGGCCTGACCTTGCCCAATCCACCGCAGCCTCTGGGCAGCTACACGGCGGTCAGCCAGGCCGGCGACCTGCTGTTCATCTCCGGCCAACTGCCCCTGTTGGACGGCAAGGTGGTTTGGCAGGGCCAGGTCGGCAAGGACCTGACGCTGGAAGAGGGCAAGCAGGCCGCCCAATTGGCCGCGCTGAATGTGCTGGCGCAGATTAACGCCCACCTGGGCGGCTTCGAGCGCCTGGACCACATCGTGCGCGTGGAAGGCCATATCGCCAGCGCCACCGGCTGGCTGCAACAGCCTGCGGTGCTGGATGGCGCCTCCGACCTGTTCGCGGAGGTGCTGGGCGAGAAGGCCGGCCATGCCCGCGCCGCTTATTCGGAGGTGCAGCAGCCGGGCAATGCGGCCGTGATCCTGGTCGTTATCGCCCAGATCAAGGAGGCATAAGGCGGTGGCCGCAAATATAGAACTAATTAGTTCAAAAAGTTCTTGAATCCCGGCGGGTGCGTCCTATATTAGAACTGATCGGTTCAATAATTTGAGCCGATTCACGACCAATATGAACAAAAGGACAACCATGAAACTGAACGGGAACACCATCTTCATCACCGGCGGCACTTCCGGCATCGGCCGCGCACTGGCTGAAGAGCTGCACAAGCTGGGCAACCAGGTCATCATTTCCGGCCGCCGCAAGGCGCTGCTGGAAGAGGTGACCGCCGCCAATCCCGGCATGAAGTCGATCGAGCTGGATATCGGCAGCCAGGCCAGCATCAAGGCCGCCAGCGCAAAGCTGATCGCCGAATTCCCGACGCTGAACGTCTTGATCAACAATGCGGGCATCATGCATATCGACGACGCATCGACGGCGGTTGACGACGAAATGATGCAGTCGACCATCGTCACCAATCTGATGGGTCCTATCCGCTTGACGGGCGCCCTGGTCGAGCATCTGAAGCGCCAGCCTTCGGCCGCCATCATCAATGTCTCGTCGGTGCTGGCGTTTACGCCGCTGGCGGTGAGCGCCGTCTACTCCTCGACCAAGGCTGCGCTGCATTCCTACACCATGTCGCTGCGCTGGAGACTGAAGGGCACGCCGGTGCAGGTGCTGGAACTGTCGCCGCCGTGGGTGCAAACCGATCTGCTGGACAGCAGGGAAGAGCCGCGCGCCATGCCGCTGCGGGAATTCATCAGCGAGACCATCGCCGTCCTCGGCACGGACACCACGGAAGTGCTGGTGGAACGGGCCAAGCCGCTGCGCGACGCCGCCGGCACCAACGAGTATGCCTTTGTCGACCAGTTCAACGACATGTTCATCTCTCCGCCCGAGGCTTGATCGAACAGGGCGCGCGCCAGGTGGTGCGCGCCTTTTTGCTATGATTCCGCACCATGGGAAGAACCAAACTATACGACCGCGAAGCGCTGCTCGATGCGGCAATGACCGTATTCTGGCAGCGCGGCTACGCCGATACCAGCCTCCAGCAACTTGAGCGGGCCACTGGCGTCAACAAATCCGGCCTGTATTCCGAATTCAAGGACAAGGAAGACCTGTTCCTGTCTTCGCTGCGCCATTACATCGACAACCGCGAAAGCGAGGGTTTGCTCGTGCACGAACCTCTCGGCTGGGGCAATGTGGAGGCGCTGCTGCGCAAAGGGCCGATGCACGGCGTCGAGCGCAAGGGCTGCTTCGCCATCAACTCCATGCGCGAATTTGAATCGCTGCCGCCGCAAGCGATGGAGATCGTGGCCGCTTCGCAGTCCTCGATGCTTGGGTTGCTGATCAAAAACATCGAGGCAGAAAAGACCTCGCTGCCCGCGAAGCAGATCGCCGAAGTGGTGCTGATCTTCTTCTCAGGCCTGTGCATGGAGATGAATATGAGTCCATCTCAACAAAGCATAGTCCGCAAGGTTGGCAATTTCATGACGACGCTAAAAGCAATGTAACAACGCTTGACTGGATGATGCTTTGTGGCAATACTAGCTAAGCAGTGACGTTATTTCGTATCTGTCTTTAGCCGAGCAAGGTTGCCATGACTACCAATTCCTTTGTCGTTAGCGGAGGCCAGAGCATCAATCTGTCCTCGATGTTCTCCGTCAACGCAAGCAAGAACAGCCCGACTTACCTGGTATTGACCGGCCTTGACCGGAACGAATATACGGCTGGCGCCAGCGGCGCCACCGGCTCCCTTGTTGGCAACGGCGCCAGCGCCGGCTTTACCAGCATCGGCGACGACGGACGCGGCGTGGGCATCGTGTTCACCCTGCAGTCGTCTTCGGGACGCTACTACAACAGCACCTATGGTTATTTCGACCAGATGAGCTATAAGGCATCGGCCATGACGGGCGATGTCACCAATCTTTCCCTGTTCGGTGCCAAGAGTCTTAGCGTGGCCAACAGCTACGCCAACAATGCCTATGGCATGGAGCAGCTGGATGCGTCGGGTTATATGGGCAGCGATACCGTCGTCACCCAGCCCGGTTTTGCCTCCGTGCCCTCGCAGGCGACGCCCGGCTCGATCGCCAGCACGGCGATGAACTTCGTCGGCAAGGCATGGAATATGGACGGCTGCTGGGTTCTGGCCAGCACCATCGCGGCCGAATCCGGCGCGTCGCTGCCGGTGGACAGCTCGATGATCGGCGTCTCCGGCCAGGCCAACGGCGAATGGTTCGTCGCCTTCGACGGCACCAAGCAGAGTGGCAACTGGCAGTCGATGGTGAAGGCGGGCGAGATGGTCGTGATCGGCTCGGCCAGCAGCGGCCATATCACTACCGTGGTGTCGGGCTCGGGCAGCTCGGCCATGCTGGTCGATAACATCACCTATGTGAATTCTTCCGGCGCGGTGCAGAACTCGGCCCACGACGGCTCGGCCAACGATGTGCTGGTGGCGGCGCCTCACCTGGCTACGCAGGAATGGGCAGGCGTGCAGACCAGCATGGTGAAGATTTACGAACTGGATACGCCGGTGGTCAGCGATCTGATTGCGTCGGATACGCTGGCCCTGAATGCCAAGCAGATTTTGAATACCCTGTTTTCGGTCGCCGATCCGCTGGGCAAGGCCATCGCCCAGTATCAGGTCTATAACACGGCGACGGGCGATACGCTGCTGCTGAATGGCGCAGTGGTGAGCGCGCATAATGCGGCATCGGCCGTCACGGTCACTTCGCTTTCCGCGCTGTCGCTGCAAGCTGGCGGCGCCGCCGGTGTCGATACGCTGGAAGTGCGCGCCTTTAACGGCGGCTATTGGGGCGACTGGCAGGCATTGTCGGTGACGGTTAACGGCAGCTCGAGCAGCACAACGCCGACTCCGACGCCATCGCCGGCTCCAACACCAACGCCAACGCCAACACCGGTGACCACGCCGGCCGTTTCCGCACCTGTTCTGGCGCATGCGACGGCCAATCAGGCATGGCAGGATGGTCAGCATGTATCGCTGACTCTGCCAACCAATACCTTCAGCGATCCACAAGGCCAGAAGCTGAGCTTCAGCGCCTACCAGATTGGCGGCAGCTCGGTGGTTAGCTGGCTGAGCTTCAACTCGAACACGGATACCTTTAGCGGCGTTGTGCCTGCCAAAGCGACCGGCACGGTCGAGCTGGAAGTGATCGCTACCAATACCAGTGGCCTGAGCACCAAGGATATGTTCTACGTCTCGCTGGGCACTTCGGTAGCTTCAGTCACCCTGGCCCATGGCATGGTGGCGGACGATGCGGCCGGGCAGGGCATGGAAATCTCCCTGGTGGGCCGGCCGGCGGTGCAGTACGAAGCGCACCATACGATCTTCGCTTGAGGCTTAGTGGTTGAGGTCCTCCTCGCGCACCTGGCCCTGCTGCAGCACGCGGGTGGCGACATCTTCCGGCACGCCGGAAGTGTGGAGGAAGGCAATAGCCTTGTCGGTACCGGCCTCGCGTTGCATGCGCAGCGCGGCCCGGACCAGGGATGATGTGTCGTGCCGGCGAATCATGCCCTCGGGCAATTCAGGTTGAGAGATTCGGCGGTCTTCGGTGGAAGTCTGCATGTTGCGCTCCTGAAAGGTCAGCGGCATCGCTGGGTTGATTGCTAAAAAATTAGTCACGCTTTGACTCAAGCGTAAATCAATTTCCCGTCCGAAGCTAGTACCCAAAATGGCCGAGGAGGCAATATATCACTTAAGCAAGAAAAGAGCCCGCCAAGCTTAGCGGGCTCTTGCGTTTGCGGCTATCTTGCGGCGATCAGGCTGGATCGAGCGCCCGCAGGAGTTCGACCTTGCGGTTCGCCAGCAGCGGGATGGCCCGCTTCACCACCAGCTCCTGGTAGTGCGCCGACTGCTTGTGCGCGTCGAGCGCGGCCGCGTCACGGTAGCGTTCGATCAGCAGCAACTGGCCGGCGTCGCCCTGTCCCTGGAATACCTCGTAGCCGAGGCAGCCCGCTTCGGCCCGTGACTTGGGACCCAGCTCGGCCAGGATGGACAGCACGTCATTCATGGCGCCCGGTGCGGGCTGCCAGCGGGCGACTACCGTAATCTCTTCACGCGCGCTCATTTCGATTCCCCTTTCAGAGCTTTGACCATTGCCTCGCCTACCAGCGTGCCGGAGGCGGGATTCTGGCCGGTAATCAGACGGCCATCGACCACCAATTTAGCCTGCCAAACGTCGGTTGCCGAGTATTCTGCGCCTTCCGCGACCAGCGCGTCTTCCAGACTGAAGGGCACGTCAGCCTGGGCGTAGCCGCTTTCTTCGGCGTTGGAGAAGGAAGTCAGCTTGCGGCCACGGATCAGCGGCGTGCCGTCCGGCAAGGTGACGCCCAGCAGTGCGGCGGGGCCGTGGCAGACTGCGGCGACAATCTTGCCGGCATTCCAGGCACGGGCGACGACACGCTTCACTTCAGGGTCGGTCGCGATGTCGACCATCGGGCCCAGGCCGCCGGGGAAGAAGACGGCGTCGTAGTCGAGCACATCCACTTCCGACAGCTTGCGGCTGTGCGACATGCGGCGGAAAGCAGCGCTGTTGCGGAAGGCCGGCTGGGCCGGATCGTTTTCGTCGTAGCCGTCGAACGGTGGCATGCCGCCCAGCGGCGAGGCGTATTCGATGGCGATGCCGGCGTGGTCCAGCACTTCATAGGGGTGAGCCACTTCGGGGAAGAAGTAGCCGGTGGGGCGCTTGTTGGGTCCGATTTCGGCTGCGTTTGTCAAAACAAACAGTACATGTTTAACAGTCATGATGATCTCCTTAAGTCAATGAGGCCCGTTAATTGCGGGGACAGATCCACTATAGGATGTCGCGGCCATGGCCGGTAGATTCTGCTATGCTGACTCAATGTCAAATTATTTAATACAATCCCCATGGCTGACTCACCGCTGATCCTGGACGACCTGCGGGCGATGGCGATCTTTGCCACCGTTGTACGCAGCGGAAGCTTTGCGGCGGGCGCCCGTGCGCTGGGGCTGACGCGTGCGGTGGTCAGCCACCACGTACGGGCGCTGGAAGTCAAGCTGGGGGTGCCGCTGGCGCAGCGCAGCACCCGCAGCTTCAGCCTGACGCCGGCGGGCGAGGCTTTCCGCGTGCATTGCGAGCGCTTGCTGGACGAGGCCCATGACGGCATTCGGGGCATGGAGCTGCTGCGGGCGGAACCACGGGGGGAAGTCCGCATTACCTGCTCTCACCATTTCGGCAGCAAGCGCATCCTGCCCGCGCTGCTGGAATTCCGCCGGCGCTATCCGGCGATCCGGCTGCATGTCGCCATGAACGACGCCAATATCGACCTGGTGCAGCAAGGATTTGACCTGGCGGTCCGCGCCGGGCCGCTGGCCGACTCCGCCTTGGTGGCGCGGCGCCTGCTGCGCGAGCCGACCATGCTATGCGCCTCGCCCACCTATCTGCGCCGCTATCGCGCGCCGGCCTCGGTGGCGGAGCTGGAGCAGCACCGCTGGGTGGTCTATCCGCCTACGCAGCGGACGGTGATGGTACGCGAGGATGGAAAGGACGTGCCCGTCGCCGTGCGGGGCGACATCGTCACCGATAGCGCCGCATCGCGCCTGGCCTTCGTGCTGGCGGGCGAGGGTATCGCGCGCCTGCCTGCGTATGACGCCGCCGCGCTGCTGGCGTCGGGCGACCTGGTGCATGTGCTGCCGGAAGCGGAGACTAGCCAGCTGGACATCTTCCTCGTGCATTCGCAGCGAGTGGGCCCAAGCGTGCGGCTGCTGCGCGACTTTCTGCTGGAGACGGCGGGCGACGGCTTATAAGTCCAGCACCAGGCGGTCAGACTTGCAGCGCGAGACGCAGAGCATCATCACTTTGTTCGATGCCTTTTGCGCCTTGCTTAGCACGCTGTCGCGGTGATCGGCCTCGCCGGAAAGAATCCGCGTTTCGCAGGCGCCGCAGACGCCTTCCTCGCAGCTGTACTCCACCTCAATATCCGCATCGAGCAGGGCCCGCAGCAGCGGCTGGCCTTTTTTCAGCGTCAACGTCTGGCCGCTCTGGGCAAGCTCGATGACGCACTGGCCATCATCGGCAGGCGCCGGCTCCGTGTGTGCAGCCGCCTTGAAGCGCTCCACATGCACATTGGGGAAGCCCAGCGATTCGCAGGCAGACTCGAACGCATCCAGCATGGCTGACGGGCCGCAGCAGTAGAAATGATCTTCCGCAGAGAAGGTCGCGAGGTAGTCCTTAATACTCGCCATCCCGCTTTCTTCGGAAAAGTGGTTGTGCATCGTGTCGCCAGCCAGGTCCGCCAGATCGGCATGGAAGGGCGCCACCGCTCGGCTGCGCGCGCAGTACAGCACATGCGCCTCGCGGCCCAGGCTGCGGAGGCGGCGAATCATAGACAGCAATGGTGTCACGCCGATGCCGCCAGATACGAATACGGAGCGCTGCGCATCTTCCACCAGTGTGAAATTGTTGCGTGGCTTGGAGATTGGCAGCTCGTCGCCAGCCTGCAAGTTCGCATGCAGCCAGCTGGAGCCGCCACGGCTGTTCTTGTCGCGAAGGACGCCGACAGCGTAACGGCCGCTGTCGTCCTGCGCGTTGTGCAATGAGTAGCTGCGCACCAGGCCGTTCGGCAGATGCAGGTCAATATGCGCGCCTGCCGAAAATTGCGGGAAGACGACGCCGGCATTGGCCGGTTCGAGCTCAATGCTGATCACGCCGTCGGCCACCGGCAGTATGCGATGCACGCGCGCCAGCAGGGCATCCGGAGCGGCTTGAAGTTGATTGGCGGTGGACATGGCGGCTCTCCCGAAAGTAACGTTGGCGACGATGCGCGACATCTGCATTGTTGGCCGCCGCCCGCGGAAATCGCTGCGTCGTTTGATTCCTTCTTGGAATTACAGCAGCCACGCAGGCCTGCTTCTAACGTAAAATTGATTGCCTTAGAAAATACACGGAGGAAGGATGAGAGTCGAAGATCTGCGTGTCTTCGCCGTATTGGCTGAAACGCGCAGCTTGCACCGGGCAGCGCAGAAGACGGGGCTGACCCAGTCTGCCGTGACCAAGATCCTGCAGCGCCTGGAAACCGAATTCGGCCTGCAGCTGGTCGACCGCGACGGACGCGGCAACGAGCTGACGTCGGCCGGCCGCGTGCTGCTGGAGCGCTCCGCCGAGATCCGGGATTCGGTCGCGCGCACCTATACCGAGATGGCCGCCGCCAAATCGGCCGCCGCCGGCAAGATCCGTATCGGCGTCGTGCCGGCGCTGCTCGATTCGGCCCTGCTGCCGATGGTGGCGCGCTATACGACGCGGGAGAAGGCGATTTCCTTCTCCATGTCGGTGCAGGTGTCGACCTTGCTGCTGGAAGAACTCAAGGATGGACGGCTGGATCTGGCGCTCTGCTTCAAGCAGGATTCCGTGCCGGAGGAATTGCAGGCGGACGACTTCGAGCGCCAGCGCTACGTGATCGCCGCGCGGCGGGGCCATCCCCTGGCGGGCGCCAAGGGCGATCTGGCGCTGCTGCAGGCGGCGCAATGGGTATTGCCGCTGCCGGGACATGGCATGCGGCAGATGGTGAACCGCTATTTCGACGAGAACGGGCTGGGCGCACCGCAGGTCGCCGTTGAAACGGACGCATCGACGGCGCTGCTAACCTCACTGCTGCACAACAGCGATCTGATTACGATGTTGACCGACAAGATGCTGCAGACCCACGCTGGCCGGGACCTCGTGGCGCTTCCATACGAAGCGGCGTTTGAAAGCCGCATGCAGCTATACTTCCGCCGCAAGGCCTATATGTCGCCGGTGGTGCAGAAATTCCGCACGGCCCTGCATGCGGCCTTGACGCCAAGCTGATTCACTCCTCCGGCGCGAACTGGCACAAGCCGCCCCGGTACTCGGCCATGGAGAAGACTTCCGGCAGCGCGGCGGCCAGTTCGTCCGGGTCCATGTCGATGCCATTGGCTTCGAGGAAGGGCGCGGCCTCATCCACCATCGTGCGCCAGTCGTCGCGGCCGCGGAATTGCTCCATGGTGTCTGCGAACGGTTCCTGTCCCAGCGCGCGCACCAGCAACTCGGTGAAACTGAGCACCTTGAAGCCGTGCGCATGGCCATCGGCGGCCAGGCTGCGGTGGCAGGCGTGGTATAGCGAAACGACCGCGTCGATATCGTCCCGTTTGGCCTGATCGAGTGTCTTTGCCCGCTCCTGCTGCTTCAGCTCCGGGCTGCGGTCAGCGCCGGACGAACCGCACATATAGCCCGATTCCTGCGCCTCGTCAACGACGGTCAGTCCGGGGATGGCGCGCATCAGCTCCAGCACGTCCTGGCCCACCTGCGACATGCCGCGATGGGTATGCACCAGCACGCGCATATTGATCGGCGTCGTGAAGCGCGCGACCAGCTCGTCTTTCCGTTCGATCAGATATTTGGTGATGTGGTCGAAGTCGTACTTCACTTCGCGGTAGCCCTTGAGGGTGTCGCCCAGGTGGGTCTGGCAGGTGGGGCACCAGTTCAGCACGCGCGTCGGCTTGTACTCGCCGAAACGGCGCAGCGTCTGCTCGCTGACGCGGCCGCCGCGCTGAAGATCGCCTTCCCATTTGCTGGCAACGATGCCGCAGCACGAAGCGGGGCCGCCCAGCACTTCGTAATTCACTTCCAGCGCTTCCAGCACGCTCATGGCGTTGAACAGCAGCTGCGGCGTGCGTAGGGCATTGCAGCCCGTGTAGAACACGACATCTACGTCATGCGCTTTCTTCGGCCGCAGCAGGCGCGCGGCGGTCTCGGGCAACAGCTGCATCGACACCAGAATCCGGATGGAGCGCGACATCTTGTGGAATAGGTGTGGCGTGGGATTGGTGCGGCGGGCGATTTCGGCGTTCGCCAGCGTCAGCATGCGGCGCGGATTGATGGCTTCCGGGCAGGCGGGGATGCATTCCTCGCAGCCATTGCATTGCTTGGCCCAGGTGAAGGACGAGGGGCGCATCGGCGATTCCTCCTCGCGCATGAAATCCAGCACGCCTCCGACGACGGCTTTGGGGTCGTCCTGCGCCAGGCCCTGAGCAAGGGGGACGACGGGGCAGACTTCCACGCATTTGCCGCAGCGGGTGCATGCGTCCTGCAGGTCTTGCCACGATTGAGCGACAAAGGTGCTCAAGGACGGGAGACTGGTGGTTTCGGTTGTCATGGGAATCCTTTCAGCGAGCGTTCAAAAACATTGTTTGTGATTGGCCGTGGAAGCCGTGGATTAAGTCGATTCCGGCCCGGAATCGCGGACGCGCCGCTGGCTGCATTCCTGATTGGAATCAGATTTTTCTCCCTATTCACATGCCGGCTTACAAAAATGAAGGACCCAAAACCCCCACGAGGAGACAGCCGTGCCAACCCAACCTACAATCGACATCACCCAGTTCATTGACCGCAGGCCGCTATCGGCCTATCAGATCGTGATCGTCGTGCTGTGCTTCCTGATCGTTGCTTTCGACGGCGCCGATACCGCCGCCATTGGCTTCATCGCACCCGCCATCAGCGCGCAGTGGCAGCTGACGCATGCGGATCTGGCGCCGCTGTTTGGCGCCGGACTGGCGGGGCTGATGGCCGGCGCTTTCGTCTTCGGTCCGATGGCGGACCGCTTCGGACGCAAGCGCGTGCTGCTGTTTTGCGTGCTGGGATTTGGTCTCGGCAGCATCGCCTGCGCTTTCGCCGGCTCTCTCGGCCAACTGCTGGTGCTGCGCTTCCTGACCGGCCTGGGACTGGGCGGCGCCATGCCGAATGCGATCACGCTGACGTCGGAGCTGTGTCCAGGCAAACGGCGATCCTTCCTGGTGACGACCATGTTTTGCGGCTTTACGATAGGCTCGGCGCTGGGCGGACTGGCGTCGGCGCATCTGGTTGAACAGCATGGCTGGCGCTCGGTGCTGCTGCTGGGCGGGACTCTGCCCTTGTTGCTGATGCCTTTCCTGCTGTGGAAGCTGCCGGAATCGGTGCGCTATCTCGTCCTGCGCGGCGGGCAGACGGGGCGCGTGGCGGCCACGCTGCGCTCCATCGCTCCGGATGAGCAGATTTCGCCAACCGCGACCTTCGTGGCGGACAGGCCCGTGCCCGGCTCGCCGGTGGCCCGACTGTTCAAGTCCGATCTGATGCGCGGCACCTTGCTGTTCTGGTTGATTTTCTTCATGGGCCTGCTGGTGATCTACATGCTGACCAGCTGGCTGCCCATCTTGCTGCGCTCGACCGGGACTTCGCTCAAGACGGCGGCGCTGGTCACCATGATGTTCCAGCTGGGCGGTACTTTCGGCGCCATCATTCTGGGATGGCTGATGGACCGCGTGAATCCGCATTACGTGCTGGCGGTGAGCTATACGCTGGCGGGGCTGTTCGTGGCGGCCATCGGCAGCCTGACCGCATCGCCGTGGCTGGCGGGTGCGGCCGTATTTGCCGCAGGGTTTGGCGTGTCTGGCTCGCAGGTCGGGGCTTATGCCTTGTCGGCGGCCTTTTATCCGACCAATTGCCGGGCAACCGGCGTCAGCTGGGCTAATGGCGTGGGACGTCTGGGCTCGGTGATCGGATCGGTTGGCGGCGGCGCCATGCTGTCCGTGGGACTGGGCATGCCGGCGTTGTTCTGCCTGGTCGGCATTCCGGCGGTGATCGCGGGGGGCGCGATGCTGACGCTCGGGCGTCATCGGACCGTGCAGGGAGCGGCCGCAGCCGAAGTATCGCCAGAGATGGCCGCAGCTACGAGGTAAGGAGAGATATCATGCTATACGAACTTGCAACCTTGACTTTCCTGCCTCATCACACAGCGGCGGTCTTGCGCGATGCCGAGGGCTATATCAAAGCACCAGAAGCTGGCGGCCGCTTGCTTGGCGCCTGGACGACGGACGTGGGAGCGCTGGGACGATTGCTGATCCTGCGCGCCTTCGATACGGGCGAGGCGCTGGCAGCCGAACGGGAACGGGCCTTGTTCCATCCACATCCGTTTGGACGGGGAGGCGAGGGTGGCTTCGTCACGGCGATTGAGATGGACAGCTACAAGGGCTTCCCCTTCCTGCCCACCGCCACGCCGGGCGATCATGGCAAGGTGTATGAGATTCGTACCTACCGGCTCAAGCCGGGCGGCCTGCCGCCCACCGTCGCCGCGTGGGAAGCCGCCATGCCAGACCGTTCGAAGATGTCGCCGTTGGTGATCAATATGTATGCGCTGGATGGCGCGCCGCGCATCACCCATATCTGGCCTTACAAGAGCGCCAGCGAGCGTTTTGAAATCCGCGCTCAGGCTCTTAAGGCGGGCATCTGGCCGCCGAAAGGCGCGCCGGAGCAGCTGCTGGAAGCCAGTTCGACGCTGTGCGTACCTGCACCATTCTCACCGCTGGCTTAAGTGCTATTCTTTAATACTCACGGGAATAAATCCAATGAACAAAGAAATCCTGAATGCCGGCGCTTTTGTGCCTGGCAAGCACGTCGAGTACCCGGCAACGAGCTCCGGAATCCTGGATGGGCTCAGTTGCGGGGTCAAGGACGTGTTCGACATAGCCGGCTGCACGACCGGCTATGGCAATCCGGAATGGGAGAAGACACACCCCGTCCCGGCCTCGGACGCGTCGGCGGTCGCCCGGCTGCGCGCGCAGGGCGCCCGCATTGTCGGCAAGACCGTGACCGATGAACTGGCGTTCAGCCTGGCAGGCAATAACTATCACTATGGCTCGCCGCTTAATACGGCGGCGCCTGACCGTCTGACGGGCGGCTCTTCGTGCGGATCGGCCGCCGCCGTTGCCGCCGGACTGTGCGATATCGGCCTGGGTACGGACACCGCCGGATCGGTGAGGGCTCCGGCCAGCTTCTGCGGCCTGTTTGGCATCCGTACCAGCCACGGCGCGATTGCCAAGGATGGCGTTTGCGGACTGGCGCCGTCCTTTGATGCTATCGGCTGGATGACGCGCGATGCGCGCACCTTGGCCACTGTGGGCGATGTGCTGTTGCCCGATGCGCCCGTACCAGCGAGCCCGCAAGAATGGGTTTCGCTCGAAAGCGCGTGGGCCAGTCTGCGGGACGTGACGCAACACGAAGCAAACGAGCTGCTGCGCGAACTGGAGCCGTCGCTGGGCAAGCGTAGCCAGCTTTACTTCGACCTCGAGGAACTTGATAAGCGCATGGCAGCGTTCCGCACGCTGCAGTTCTATGAAGTCTGGCAGGAGCTGGGACCGTGGGTGACGCAGGTTCAACCCGTGCTGGGACCGGATATCCGTGAACGGTTCACGGCCGCAAGCCGGGTCACCCAAGACGAGTACCTTGCCGCCAACAAGGTCAGGACGGAAGCGAGAAACCGTCTGGGAGCGCTGCTGGAGGGCGGGCGGGTGCTGGTTATGCCGACCGTCTCCGCTCCCGGGCCGAAGCGCAGCGCCAGCGTGGAAGAGCTGAACGCGCAGCGGCTGGCCGATCTGCGTTTCCTCTGCGTTGCCGGGCTGGCGGGCCTGCCGCAGATCTCGGTGCCGGCGCTGAGTGTCTCGGGTGCGCCGCTGGGGATGTCCTTCATCGGCGCCCCAGGTACGGACAAGGCGTTGCTTGCCCTGGTGGCCAGGCTTGAAGCACAAGGCGCGCTGCGCTGACCGACAATAAATCAGACCTGACATGGCCAGCATCCGAGCTGGCCATTGTCAGGTCTTGTTTGCTACCGATTAATGCTTGTTCTGGTAGCCGCCGAAGTACTTCACAGGGCTCCATTCCGGCGCCACAGGCGGCAACGACGGTGCGTAGCGGCTGAAGTCCTGGCCCGCATAAACCACCTTGCCGTTGACGATGGTCAGCGCGCTTTCCATGTCCTTGATCTCTTCGGCTGGCATACTGAAGTAGTCCTTGGGCAGGATCAGCAGGTCGGCGTACTGGCCGCGGGCGATGGTGCCCTTCAGCTTCTCCTCACCGCTCATCCAGGCGCTGCCCTGGGTCATCAGCTTGAGCGCTTCATAGCGGCTCAGGACGTCACGAGGCTGCCAGATCTGCAGGCCGCCGGCTGTCTTGCCGGTGACAGCCCAGTAGATCGAAGGCCATGGGTCGTAGCTGGCGACGCGCGTGCCGTCCGTACCCAGGCCGACGGGGATCTTCATTTCCAGCATCTTGCGGATCGGTGGCATCTGTCGCGTTTGCTCGCCGTAGCGCTTCCAATACAGCTCGCCCTGGAAGAACATACGGTCCTGCACAGCGATACCGCCGCCCAGCTTCTTCACGCGCGCCAGCTGGTCGTCGGTGATGGTTTCCGCGTGGTCGAAGATGAAGCGTAGACCGTTCAGAGGCGTGTCCTTGTTCACCTTTTCGATCACGGACAGGTCGCGCTCAATCGACTCGCCATAGGTGGCGTGGATGCGGAAGGGCCAGCGGTTCTTGATCAGCAGCCGCAGCACGGGCTCCAGCTCGTTTTCCATCTGCTGCGGCATTTCCGGACGCGGCTCGAGGAAGTTCTCGAAGTCGGCTGCGCTCCACACCAGGTTCTCGCCGCCGCCTTCGGTGGCGTAGCCATTGGCGTAGAACATGTGGTCATTCTTGCCCGGCTTGGTCAGCGTCAGCCAGCGCTGATAATCTTCCAGTTCCTTGCCCGGCTTCTGCGCGAACAGGTAGTAGGAGGTGCGCACGGTCAGCTTGCCGTTTTTCGCCAGTTCCAGGCTGACGCCGTAGTCCTCGGGATAGTTCTGGAAGCCGCCGCCGGCGTCGACGGCGCTGGTCAGGCCCAGGCGGTTCAGTTCGTTGTAGTAGTGCTGGGTGGAGTTCAGCTGCTGTTCGCGCGACAGCGTGCCCGTCTTGGCCAACGTGGAATACAGGATCAGCGCGTTCGGTTTGGCGATCAGCAGGCCGGTGGGATTGCCCTGGGCGTCGAGTTCAAGCTCGCCTTCCTTGTACTTCGTATCCTTGTTGTAGTTGAGGACCTCGATGCCTTTCTTGTTGACGAAGCCCAGGCCGTACAGGTAGAGGATGAAGACTGGCTTGTCCGGCACCGCTTCATTGATCTCGGCCAGCGTGGGCATGCGCTTTTCTTCGAACTGGAACTGGTTCCAGCCGCCCACGACCTTGACCCAGCCGCCTTCCGGCGTGCGCGCGGCCTGTTCCTTCAGCATCTGCAGGGCTTTCTTCAGCGAGGTGACGCCGTCCCAGCGCAGCTCGGCGTTGTAGTTCAAGCCTTCGCGAATGATGTGCAGGTGGGAGTCGTTCAGGCCGGGGATCACGGTGCGGCCGCCGACGTCGATCACCTGCGTGTTCACGGTTTTCATCTGCATGATCTGGGCGTTGGTGCCCACGGCAGTGATCAGGCCGTCCTTGATGGCGACGGCTTGGGCGAAGGAGCCTTCTTTCACCATAGTGGCGACCTTGGCGTTGGTGACGATCAGGTCGGTTGCCATGGCGGAGGACAAGCCTGCCGCCAGCATGGCGGCCGATAGGATGAGTCGTTTCATGTCAGTGCCTTTTATTCTTTGATCACTTCGACGGTGAAGGTGAGGGTGACTTCGTCGCCCACATAAGGTGCGTATTTGCCCGCATTGAACTCGGTGCGCTTGATCTGGGCGGTGACGTTGGCGCCGCAGGCGTCTTTCTTCAGCAGAGGATGCGGCTGGCACTGGAAGGATGTCACTTTCAAAGTCACCGGCTTGGTGACGCCTTTCAGGGTCAGATTGCCGTCGACGGAAACCAGTTTATCGCCGCTGAAGGTGAATTTGGTGGATTTGTAGGTGATGGTGGGGTACTTGGCCGAATCCAGGAAATCTTCGCCCTGCAAGTGACCGTTGAACTGGGTGGAGCCGGTGCTGACGGACTTGGGGTCGATGGTCACTTCCACGGAGCCAGTCTTGGCGGCGCGGTCGATGACGATCTTGCCGTTCATGCTGTCGAAGCGGCTCTGCTGGTTCGAGTAGCCGAAGTGGTTGTAGCCGAAGCGGGCAAAGGAATGGTTGTTGTCGAAGACAAAGGTCTCGTTGGCGGCGTTGGCGGCCATGGCAAAGCCGGCGGCGATGGCCAGGATGATCGTTTTTTTCATAGCGTGATGCTCCTTGGTTGGTTAAACGTTTAAAAGTAGTGGCGCAGGCCGAGCGACGCCCCGCGCAGCGTGGCCCCAGGACTGACCGTCAGGCTATTGATGGGGAAGTCGTAGGCGCCATTTTTCTCGTTATGCAGATGCGTGTAGTAGAGAAAAATGCTGGTGTGCTTGGACAGCGAGTAGTCATCGCCCAGCGTGAACTGGGTGGCGCCCGAGTCCGGTCCGCTCTTGAGGAAGCCGATCTTTGCCAGCGAACTGCCGCTGGCGCTATTGGCGCGGACGGTGGTCAGGCGCAGGGTGTGGCGCTTCAGTTCGTGGGTCAGGGCGAGGAAGATGGATGTCTGTTTCAGGTCGCCCGTGACCGTTTCGTATTTCAGGTGCGAGACGATGCCCGCGAGGCGCGTATCGCCGAACTTGTAGGCGAGGGCGATCTTGCTGCCCTCGTCGTTCAGGCCGACGCCCTGGTATTCATGATGGCGTTCGACGGCAACTGTCCCGTACCACGGCCCCTGGTCGTAAATGCCGGCCAGCGAGGTCAGGGAAGGGTGGGCGCCGCCGGCCGGACGCTCCTCGCTCATGGCGTGAGTGGCGCGCAGCTGCAGGCCGTTCCACTGTGGCGTCCAGTAATGCACGCTATTGGCCTGACGCCGGTCGAAGGAGTAGACGTTGTTCACGTTATCCACGGCCGAGCCGGAACCGTTGGCGCCCAAGCTCATATAACCCGCCGTGGTGGGATACCAGGGGTCGAGGCCGGAGGTGGCGCCGTTGTAGGCGGTGGGCCAGTTACCGGCGAACAGCGTTCCCCAGTGTCCCTCCATGCCGATGCGTGTATCGCGCTGGGCGATCTGGCCCTCGCCGGTATCGGGCGAAATCGTGCCTTCGATCTGGTAGATGACCTTGTTGCCGTCGCCGAGGTCTTCGCTGCCACGGAAGCCGATCACGGAGCGGTTGTTGACTTCTCGATTGATGGTCCCCGACTGGCCAGCAGCATTGGCGGAGTTGTGCATGCTTTCCAGTGCGATGTTCAACCGGCCGTAGATCTGCACGGGCGTCTCCTGCGCGAGTGCGCCCGTGACTGGGGCGGCAGCGGCAAGCAACAGCGCCGGGAATGTTTTGTTCTTCATGTCAGCCTCGCTCAGATCAGGGCATCGACAATGCGCACGCGTTGCGGGCGAATGGCCTGCGTGGGGATATCGCGTCCCTTGAGCGGCACGCCGGCGAGCACCACTTCCAGGTTGCTATGAGAAGCAAGGCGGGCGCGCATGGATTCGGTCAGTGCCAGCTGCATGGTCACGCCCGCGTCCAGGGTCTTGGCGCCGCCGCGCTGCACGGGCAGGACGGTGAAGGTGCCGACGTAGACCGCCGCGTCCGGGTTGGGACGATCCGACTTCGGCTGCAGGAAAACGCGGCAGCAATAGGGATGGAGCGGGACGATGGAGCGCTCGAACTGGAGCACCTTGCCCTGCCTGCCGCCGCTGGCGATTGCGCCCTCGGCCGGAATCACGATGGCGTGCGCGGCATTGAGGACAGGATCGGGCTTGCGGCGCTGGCCGAACTGGAAGTCCTCGAAGACATAACCCATCTGTTCCGTATTCAGGATGTCGGCGACGCGGACGTTTTCGCGGCGGCCCCGTTCGTCGATGAACTGGTACTGGCGGTTGAGCCAGACGCCGTTCGTCGGATCGGATTTGCCGGGACGGGCTTTGCGCCAGGCTTCCCAGGCGCGGTCGATGTTGTTGTGGTGCGCGCTGAACAAAGGTTCGAAGCCGGCGGTGGCGAACATGGCCATATTCCCCCCGATCCAGTTGTGCACGTTGTTGTGGTAGCCGCCTTCGAGCGAGCCTTCCACCATGTCGCCGGAGGGATTGTCGTAGGGGTAGCCGCCAAAGGCGAAGAAGTTATCCAGCGTCATCGGTCCCGCGATGTCGAGCAGGTCGTCGGGGATCTCGTCGCCCGGTTCCTGCAAACGGGATGGGTCGAACAGGGGATTGCCCTTGCCCCAGTAGGCGGCCGGGATGCGCGGATACCTGGAGGCGTCCCAATACGGCAGGGCGAACTTGGGCTCCTTGATGGCGTCGCGCATGATGCGCTCCTGCATCCAGATGCTGGCGCGATGCCAGGTGAGGAAGTCCCATCCCCAGTGGATCTGCATCTCCGGGCTGACGGACGAGCAGTAGAGGGCGTGCTGGATGGCGAGCGCGTCCCATCCGGTTGGATCCAGCGGGTCTTTCTTGCTGCGCTGGCGCAGGACTTTTACGGCGTCGCGATAAGCCTGGACGTAGCCGTCGTCGGGTGACAGGGCGCCGATGTTGCGGCGAACGGGCGTGCCGCTGGGCCAGGTGGCACCCGAATTGAAGGACTTGGCGTCAGTGAACAGCGCCAGGCTGCCCAGCGCGGCGCTCGATGCGGCCAGAGTCAGCCATTGGCGGCGCGATGCCGATTCAAGCTCGGGAGGAGGATTGGGGTGGGCGGAAGTATTTGGCTGGCTCACGATGAACTCTCTCGAAATAATTAGAGGTATAAAACTCCTGCATCGGCGCTACGAGAGCACCGCGCAGAAGTTAAGTACGTTCATCATGAAATTGCAGCGCTTGCGTCTCAAGTAAAGCGTTGCAAATCTTTGTAAACAGGGTCAGGTGGGAGCGGTGCTGGTGAACAGGTCGATGACTGCCTGTGCCGCGCGCGTTTGCGTGCGGCCTTTGCGAGCGCATAGCACGGTCGCGGTTCTGACGGCCGAGCCGCCTTCCAGTTCGATCATCACCAACTCACCGGCGGCAACGTCGGCTGTCACCGCGTAGTCGGGGAGCACGGTGGCGATGCCGCCTCCACGCACAGCGCGCTTGATGCTCTCGATGTGGTCGAGGTTGATGACCGCCCGTAGCGGCAGGTGTTCGCGCGTTGTCACCTGATTGATCCAGCGCCGGGTCTCGAAGCGCGAATCGAGCAAGGCCAGCGGCTGCAACAGCAAATCCCTCAAGCTGATGCAGCTCTGCTTTGCCAGTGCATGGTCGGGCGCAACGGCCACTACGTAGCGGGTGACAAAGCGATGCGCGACGTGCAGCTCGGGATCGTGTTCGTCCGGCGCGAGGGCGATGCCGAGATCGACCACGTCATCACGCACCAGGCGCAGCACCTGCTCCGAGCCGGCGACACGGGCATCGAAGGTAATGCCCGGATGCTCGCTGCGGAAGCGCGCCATGGCAGGTAGCAGCCATGCCGCCATTACCCCTTCAATCGACGCGAAACTGACGGAGCCGCGTATCAGTCCATGCAGCTCGTCTATGCGCGCACGCGCCAGCTCCATATCGCGCAAGCTGCTGCGCATCTGCTCGGCCACGATGCGTCCCTCTTCGGTGAGCACCATGCCGGTTTGATTCCGCTCGAACAGCGCCGACTGGAAAGCATGCTCGAGCAGCTGGATTTGCCTGCTGAGCGCGGACGGGCTGACGTGCACTTGCTCGGCCGCGCGCCGGATGGAGCCGGTTTCGGCGACGGCCAGGAAGTAACGGTAGGTGGAAATCTGCATGGCTTTCCCTCCAGTTGGCGTTCGTGTGCAGTTTATTAGAACACATTGTTCTCCTCGTTCACATGGACAGAACGCCTTGCAAAGACAAAACTTGCTACATACGAGCACGTTACCCAAGGAGGATGAATCATGTTTAAGGCCGCAGTCATTCAAGCATCATCCATTCCCTTCGACGCGCAGAAGAGCGCTGAGAAGGCCGCCCATCTGATCCGCACCGCTGCGGTGGAAGGCGCATCTCTCGCTGTATTCCCGGAGGCATTTCTGGGCGGTTATCCCAAAGGTTCCAGATTCGGCACTGTTGTTGGACGCCGCTCGGACCTCGGCCGCGCCCATTTCAAGCGTTATATGGAAGGGGCTATCACCCTCGACGGCCCCGAATTGGCGCTGCTGAAGAATGTTTCCGCAGAGACGGGAGTGCATGTCGTCATGGGTATCATCGAGCGGGTGGGGCGCACGCTGTACTGCACCAGCGCCACACTCTCGCCCGAATCCGGTCTGGCCGGCCACCACCGCAAGCTGATGCCGACGGGACAGGAGCGGATCATCTGGGGCTTTGGCGATGGCTCGACCATCGCTCCCGTCGACTCTCCCTTAGGGCGTATCGGCTCAGTCATCTGCTGGGAGAACTATATGCCTGTATTCCGCCAGGCGATGTATGCCCAGGGCACGGAAATCTATTGTGCACCGACGGCCGATGACCGTCCCACCTGGGCCTCCACCATGATTCACATCGCGCTGGAAGGGCGCGTGCATGTGCTGAGCGCCTGCCAGGCGATCAAGCTGGGCGAATATCCCACTGAATATCGCGACGATTTGGGCATTGAGGCCGGCTGCAATGACTACATCATGCGTGGCGGCAGCATGATCGTGGACCCCATGGGCAAGGTGCTGGCCGGCCCGGTATTCGATACCGAGACGATTCTGTATGCGGACGTGGACACCGGCATCGGTCGCGCCAGCAATCTGGACTTTGATGTCAGCGGCCATTATTCCCGGCCGGACCTGTTCAATGTGACTGTGAATACCAAACCCATGCGGCCGGTGACGTTTCTGGCCGATTAAGCAAACTAACATCTATAAACCTGGAGCAGGGGAGACATCATGTCCACGCAAACTTTAACGGCGCAACAATCGCGCAAGCAGGAACGCCTCGTCATCGTCGGTTCAACGCTCGGCACTCTTTTTGAGTGGTACGACTTTTTCCTTTTTGGCGCTGTGGCGTCGGTATTCTCGAAACTATTCTTTGCGCCGCTGTCGCCGTCCAGCGCGTATCTGTTCGCCCTGATTGCCTTTGGCGTGGGCTTTGCCGTGCGTCCTCTGGGGGCGCTGCTGTTTGGCCGCCTTGGCGATCTTATCGGCCGCAAGTACACCTTCCTGATCACCATCATCCTGATGGGTGGGGCCACCTTCTGCGCGGGCCTTCTTCCGACCTATGGCCAGGCGGGTATTCTTTCGCCTATCCTTCTGCTGTTGCTGCGCGTGGTGCAGGGCTTGGGTTTGGGCGGCGAATATGGCGGCGCGGCGGTCTACGTGGCCGAGCATGCCAGTCCCGGCAAAAAGGGACGCAACACCAGCTGGATCCAGATGACGGGCGCCGGTGGCTCCATCCTGGCCCTGGGCGTGGTCTATATCTGCCGCTCCGCTTTCGGCGATGCGTTTGAAGAGTGGGGCTGGCGTGTGCCCTTCCTACTTTCCGGCGCCATGCTGGCAGTCTCCATCTACATCCGTACGGTACTTCATGAATCTCCCGTCTACACCAAGATGAAAGCCGAAGGTAAGACTTCCAAACAGCCTATCAAGGATACGTTCGGCAGCTGGAGCAACATCAAGGCGATGCTGATTGCCTTGTTCGGTCTGGTCATGGGCATCACGACGGTGCTTTACACCGCACAGACATATTCCTTCTTCTTTCTCACGCAAACGCTGCGGCTGGATATCGGCACGGCCAGCCTGCTGAGCGCTGTGGCGCTGGCGATCTGCCTGCCGCTGATGTGGATTGCCGCCGCCATCTCGGACAAGATCGGCCGCAAGAAGGTGATTTTCACCGGCTGCCTGCTGGCCTCCGTGACGATTTTCCCGATCTTCAAAGCGCTGACGCAGTACGCCAACCCGGGGCTGCAGATCGCTTCGACGACAAATCCGGTGACTGTCCGATTCGCGCCTGCCGCGTGCAATGTTCAGATTGATTTGTTCGGCAAGAATCCCCCAGCGACGGAATGCGACAAGGTCAAAGCCGCATTGGCCAAATCCGGCGTACCCTATGCCAATGTCGTCGATCCTGCGGCGTCCAGCCCCGTCACGCAAATTGGCTCGGTTGCGCTGACCGGTTTCGATGCGGCGGCGCTGAAATCGGCGCTGGAGAAAGCCGGTTACTCAGACAAGGCCGATCCGGCCCGCATCAATCATGGAATGGTGGTGCTGCTTCTGGTGATCCTGTGCGCTTATCTGGCGATGGTCTACGCACCGCTGGCAGCTGCCTTGGTAGAAATGTTTCCGGCACGTGTGCGCTACACCGCGCTGTCCTTCCCGTACCACGTAGGAAACGGGATCTTCGGCGGCTTCTTCCCGGCTGCGGCGTTTGCGATGGTGACCTTTACCGGAGACATTTACTTTGGCCTCTGGTACCCGGTTATCTTCGCCGCCCTGTCGGTTGTGATCGGCGGACTGTTCCTGCACGAGAAGCCTGTTCAGGAAGAGGAACTGAATGAAATCAACGCTGCGCCAGTACCGGCCGTTTGAATAAGCGAGGCTGAAATGAGCTTTCATATCGAATATCCGCGCACGATTCCTGCCCAACGGCCAGGGGACTTCAAGCCCGGCGCCCCGAAATTCCAGGTCAGGTGGAGTACTCCGCTCACGACGGTGATCACGGATTACATTGCCGTGCAGCGCGCCACCTTTGATGCCGACACGGAACGGGCCTTCTTCAAACGGGCGCGCGACGCATTTGCCAGCGACTGGGGACCGGATTGCTTCGACGAGGTGCGCTGCGTGGACGATGCCGGCTTCACCAATTCCATCGTTATCGCCTACTGGACCGACATAACGCGCTACGCGCATTGGAAACATCGCGACGCCTTCAATCGCTGGTTCGCATCGCCGGAGCGGGAAGCGGAGGAGGTGGGCTATTGGCGCGAGACGCTGACGGTGCCGTATGACCGCATCGAGACAATTTTCTCTGAACCTTACTATCGGGCCGGCATCGCCCGCAGCAAGGGATGCGAGCTGGAGCCGATGTATGTCGCCGGCTACTTCGGCTCGATGCGCGACCGACTGCCTATCTCGGCCGTCGATCCGCTGGATTCTCCCTACGGCGAAGAGGTGCCCGTGGGCGGCTTTACGGGAAGTGCGGGCAAGCGAATCCGCATTGATGTTCCTGCCAACGTTGTCAACATCCGTTCCGGTCAATACTGGGAGCAGGCCGAGGGCGAGCAGCTGGAGGATTACTACGCCAACCTGCAGCCCAAACTGGAAACAGGCATGGACTATATCAAGAACCATCCCGAAACCACCGGCTGCCTGACTCTGCGCGCCCTGGTTTCGCTTGACCAGGACGGCAAGGAGCTGAAGGAGACCTCAAAGCACGGCTACTTTCTTTCGCTTGCCCTGCTTGAGCGCTGGGCGGTCGGGCATAAGAGCCACCTCGACATCTTCAAGCACGCGCTGGCGATGCGCCGGAAGTACGGCGCCGAACGTAGTGTGGTTACCTGGCACGAGGTCTATGTCTTAAGCACGATGCCGTCGTTTGAATACGTGAATTGCCACGCAGGGACAGGCCTGCTTCAATTTGCTGATGTATGGAGTCAAGCTTGAATTACGTCCCGGCAGGAAATAAAGTATCAGGGTATGATTCGCAATCGCAACTCACTGCAAAGTACTGGATGGAATCATGAAGTCCTTGCAGCAATTATCAGCGTCCTCGGTCATCGCGTTCGGTCCCTTCCGGCTCTTTCCCACGGAGCGCAGGCTGGAGTTAGACGGTGTTCCCCTTAAGGTCGGTAGCCGTGCGCTTGACATCCTGATTTGTTTGGCCGAGCATCCGGGCGAACTCCTCTCCACCAGGACGCTGATGGAGCGGGTCTGGCAAGGCCTGGTGGTGGAGGAAAGCAGCTTGCGGGTGAATATCTCCAATCTGCGCCGGGCCATGGGGGACGACAGCGTCAGCAGCCGGTATATCGTCAATATTCCGGGACGTGGATATTGCTTCGTCGCCCAGCCGTCGGAAGAAGAGGGCGGCTATGAAGCGCACCGCGCGAATACGCTGCCGTGCCCGCTGCGCCAGATGGTCGGCCGCGCGGAGCTGGTCGAGCAATTGTCAGCGCAGCTGCGCTCCCAGCGTTTCATCACTCTCGTCGGCGCCGGCGGCATGGGGAAAACCACGGTTGCGATCGCGGTCGCGCACAGCTTGCGCGAGGAATTCAGCGACGCGGTCTGTTTCCTCGATTTGACCACGTTCAGCGATCCCGAGCTGTTGCCAAGCACGCTGCTTGCCACCTTCGGCCTGCCCCCTGAAGGCCATGCATTGCATATCCTGTCCGCCTGGCTGCAGGAGAAAAAATACCTGCTTGTGCTCGACAACTGCGAGCATCTGATCGACGCCGTGGCGGATCTCGCCGAGCAGCTATATCAAACCTCGCCCCAACTTCACATCCTGGCAACGAGCAGGGAGGCGCTGCGCGTCCGCGGCGAACATACGCACCGCTTGCAGCCGCTGGCGTACCCGCCGGACAACCAGACCATGAACGCGGAGCAGGCGCTCGCTTATCCTGCCGTGCAGTTGTTTATGGCACGCGTCAGGGCCACTGGCGCGCCGTTCGAACTCAGCGACCGCGACGCAACGCTGGTGGCGCAGATTTGCTGCCATCTGGACGGCGTCGCGCTCGCCATCGAACTGCTGGCCAGCAGGGTTGCCACGTTTGGCCTGCATGGCACGGCCGCGTTTCTTTACAACGGCATGTTGCTGTCCTTGCAGGGCTGCCGCAACGCCTTGCCGCGCCACCGGACGCTCACCGCCATGCTGGACTGGAGCTACCACTTGCTGCCTGAGGATGAGCGCGCCGTGCTGCGGCGGCTGTCGGTCTTCGCCGGCTGCTTCCTGCTTGAAAGCGCCCTGGCCGTGGTCAGCGATACTCCGCTGCGGCATTCCAGTTCGCTGGCCGCGATTGAAAGCCTAGTGGCAAAGTCTCTGCTCAGCATAGAATCGGCGGAGTATGGAGCCGGCTATCGCCTGCAGGAAAGCACCCGTGCGTACGCCGCACAGAAACTCATTGCCAGTGGCGAGGCGCCGCTGATTTTCCAGCGCAATGCCGAGCAGATGATCATTTATCTGGAGCAAATTACGGATGCGAGCGCCATCTTCCCGGCAAAAAAGCCTACGCCCAGACAGCTGAAGGCCCTGGGGAATTTGCGGACCAGCATCAGCTGGTGCTTTTCCGAAGAGGGAAATGCCATTCTTGGTGCTCGGCTATGCGCCGCCGCCATGCCGATACTGCAGCAATTTTCTCTGTTGGAGGAAGGCCAGCACTGGAGTGAAAAGGCGATTGCCGCGATCGCCGGCCAGGACGGCTATGAACGTGAGGAATTGGTGCTGCAGGAAGCGCGCGCCACGAACTCGATGTTCAAGCTGGGCAATTGCAGCAACGTGCGCAACAGCATCGAGCGAGGGCTTGAACTGGCGCAGTTGCTGGGCGATCGCCGGCATGAACTACGCCTGCTGGCCGGTTTGAATATGTATCAAGCCCGGCTCGCTGACTTCGGCGGCGCATTGGCGGTGGCCGTGCGCGGCATTGCCATCGCCAAAGAGCTGAAGGATCCGGCCGCGCTGGCGATGGGCGAGTGGATGCTGGGCAGTTCCTATCATTTGGCGGGTAACCAGAGCGCGGCGCAGCGCCATTGCGAGCGGGGCATGACGCTGATTGAAGTCGCGGGCAATGTCAGCACCAGCTGTTTTGGCTACGATCACAAGATCCGCGCCATGATTTCACTGGCGCGCGCTATATGGTTGCAAGGTAAGCATGCGCAAGCCCTGGAAATAACCAACAAGGCCATCGCGGAAGCGGAACAGGTGAATCACCCAGCATGCCTTTGTCTGGCTTTGATTTATGGCAGTTCGATCTTTGTCTGGAACGGCGACTGGGACAGGGTAGAGGCCCTGGTTGAGCAGTTGAGCGAGCATACCGACAGGCATATGCTGGAGCTTTATCGGACGCTCGCGCTCGGGCTGAAGGGGCAATTACTGGTACAGCGCGGCCAAGCCCGCGCCGGCGTCACGCTGCTCAGTGCTTGCATCGAAACGCTGCAAGCAGGACATTACATGTTCCTCAATTCGGTCTTCATGGCCGCGTTGGCGGAAGGGCTGATTGCCCTCGGCGAAATGCAAGACGCCAAAGCTGTCATCGAGCAGGCGGCCACGATGGGCGCAGATACTTTCCACGCCTCTGAAATTGCGCGCATTCAGAACATCATAGCGTCGTGACCCAGCGGGAGTTGGTCAGAGCAGGGAAGTGCCATCGAGTCCAGGAACAGATGCAAAAAGGCCGGTGATAAACTCGATAAAAACTGCGGCGCGTTGAGGGAGCAGTCTGTCCGCCGCATATAGGGCGTTCATAGGCGTTCCCGGAACTGTGTACCCGGTCAGCAGCGGCTCCAGTTCTCCGGCCTTGAGTTCGCTGGCCACCATCCAGGACGGCAAATAGGCGATCCCAAAATCCCGCATTACTGCGCGCCGGATTCCATCGAGATTATTAACGCGCAAACGACCCGCAACAGGCACTTCGCCGTCCTTGAACGGCCAATAATTGCTGCCTCCCGTTAGCAGCGTATAAATGATGCACTGGTGCTGCAGCAGCTCCCCGGGGTGCTGTGGCCGTCCGTGTGCTTCCAAATATCGCTTACTCGCCACGCAGATTCGTTCGGAGGTTCCAACGCGTCTCGCGCGTAGTGCGCTGTCTTTCAGCGCACCACCACGTATAGCGATATCGACTCCCTCGGCCACAAGGTTGACATAGCCATCCCCGAGGCTCAGTTCCACATCGACATTTGGATAGCGCTCCAAAAACTCCGGCAATGCACCGATCAGCACCTCCGATCCCAAGCTCTCAGAGCAGGCAACACGCAGCAGCCCATGGGGATTTTGCTGACCGTGAATATCAGATTCCGCTTGCGCAATGATGTCGAGCGCGTGACGCGCGTTAGCGTAATAGCGCTGTCCCTCAGAGGTCGCAACCATTTGGCGTGTAGAGCGATGGAGGAGGCGAGTGCCCAGCGACTTTTCAAGTGCCGCTATATGGCGGCTGACGTTAGGTTGACCAATTTGCAGCTCTCGGGCGACGGCTGAGAAGCTGCCGGTTTCCACGGCTCGTATGAAACAACGCATCCACAGCAATTTATCCACTTGAGGCATCCAATCTATTTACTCATGCAGTTTAAGCATAAATGATATGAGTCCCATGTGTCTTCTCTCAAGTAGTTTTTCTCTGCACACTAATTGCTGCGCACGACTCCTCAAGTGCATATTTTGACAATCAAGGAAGCATCATGGCATTAAAACTTGCAGAAAAGGTAGCAGTCGTAACTGGTGGTAGCACCGGTATCGGCTTGGCGATTGCAAAGCGCTTCGTTAGCGAAGGCGCTAAGGTCTTCATCACCGGGCGGCGCCAAGTGGAACTCGACGCGGCGGTTAAGGCGATTGGCGGCAACGTAGAAGGCGCCAGCGTCGACTCAGCCAACACCGCGCAGCTCGAATCGCTGTTCGCCCAAATCAAAGAGCAACACGGCAAACTGGATATTCTTGTTGCTAATGCTGGCGGCGGGTCTTTTGCGCCTTTGGGCCAGATCACTGAAGAACATTTTGATGACACTTTTTCACGTAACGTGAAAGGCACCCTGTTCACAGTTCAGACCGCGTTGCCTTTATTGGGTGAGGGCGCTTCCGTGATCTTGACGGGTTCGACGGCGGCAAGCAGCGGCACCGAGGCATTCAGCGTCTACTCCGCATCGAAAGCCGCTGTGCGAGCATTTGCCCGAAACTGGATTCTCGATTTGAAAGGTCGCGGCATCCGTATTAACACTCTTAGCCCGGGGCCGATCAAAACACCTGGGTTGGTCGGGCTGGTGGGGATGGATTCGGTAGCGCAACAAGGCTTCCTGGATCATTTGGCATCGCTGATTCCAATGGGCCGCGTTGGCGATCCGGACGAGGTTGCGAAGGCCGCGATCTTCCTCGCGTCAGACGATTCCAGCTTCGTCAACGGTATTGAGTTGTTCGTTGACGGCGGCATACGGCAAATCTGAGTTTAGAAAGTGTCCTGGCCGAGGTCAGGACCTGTCTGAAATTACCTTGGATAAGGCGGGCGGGCAGGCCGATACTTCGCTCTAATGTCTATAACCTACAGGGATATTTACATGAAAAAGGGAGATTACATCCTCATCATTCTTTCACTATTTTTCATCAACGGGTTGGTGAAATTTAATAGCAATGAGCCTGCTTTTATGTTTTCCGTTGCCGGCTTAATGATCGCGGGTGGGCGTTTTCTTTATTTGATATGCAAGAAACTAACATCGCGCCGATGACGAAAAACGCTCCAACCTGGATTTCGCACCTCAGGCAGGATATCAGCCTTTGGGTAGTATTTCGGAGTCAAAGGCGCCATTGGCTGGCAGCGCATAATTTCTTAACGCGACTCCCTCGCATCGTTTGATTTGGATGCTATCGATCGTGGCGGTAACGTCGACGCCTGTTCCTGGATAGCAGTCGACCGCCAAAGACCCATATTCGCCGAGAGCGTCTATTGCCTGCCATATTTCGGCTACAACGCCGGCGTTGTTCCAGCTCTGATAGTCACCGATCATCGCTATCCGGCATCCGGCCGCTGCGGTATTCAGACGTCGATGATTGGCTATAACCAGCGACCAAACATATCGGCCAGCGCTCGCATAGTCCAACGCCTGGCCGGGTAACTGTGCTCCCAGGTGACCGCCAACCACTGCATTGTTTCCGAAGATGAGAAATGCAAGGCAAGAATCGACGTGCGGAAAAAATAGCACGTCACCTTGATTTGCCCATCCTGCATAAGCCTTGCCGCCAACGGCCAGCGCCGGTTCATAAAGGGTCACTCGCATATAGCATCCAATCTGACGTTATTTGATAGAGGAAATCGGCACTCGATATGGATGCCGGAACAGGAGACTCATCATTAGCCACTACAGCCATTACTTCGCAGGCTTGGTACTTGCGGAGGTTGTTGCGTGCGCCAATGGCCTTGTCTAAGAGGATAACGACATTCATTGTCTATTCCCGTGTTGCACAGTGAGCCGGTGCTTGTTTGTTGCGCGGCGCGCGCGAAGTCGCGCAACAGAAAACCCGGGAAGATCGAGGCGAACTGCCTTTAGTGTTGCGTCGTCGAGTTTGTGCACTTGCCGCAGACGTAACCAAGACTTGAGGTGCGCCAGTTGCATCGGTTGGTCTCGATCCGGCCGCGAGCCTTCGGAACTCAGATGGGGGCTTGGCGGCCAGCCAGTCGCGCCCTCGGCGGTGGAACATTACCGAGTCCGGCTGGGTGCCGAACACGCCGCCGCGTGCGCTCGAGATCGCAGAAATCGGCGAGATCATCCAGGCCTTCGTAGGCGATCGGCGCCGTGCTCGACATCGTTTCGAAACTGGCCTAGCAGACCAATATCTTGGCCATCAGCGCCACCATCGAAGCCAGCGGCGCCTGCGAGGCAGGGCGCCGCTTTGCCGTTGTGGCGGAAGAGATCCGCAACCTGGCCGACCACGTCGTCGCCTCGACCAAGGGCATCCGCAAGCAGACCGACGATGCGCGCGGCGCCGTCAGCACCACGGTGGTGGCGATCGAAAGCGGCGCCAACAGCTCACGCCGAAACGCTATTCGCCGCAGTTACAAAAAAAATATTCTTGAAAATGACAATTTTGTTTTTTTCTGTTATTTTGTTTTGAAAGCTGTGACGAAATAAAAATCGTCCTTCTCAAGAAGTATATTGCAAATCAGAAGTAACTTACCGCCCTGTGCCAGATTTATCGATAGGCGACAGATACTATCATCATAATAGAAACAATGAGCGTTTGGCTGGGTAACTTTCATGATCGATGTCGCTTTGTTTCAGGTTCGTCAAATTTTAGATCAATATCTTTCTCGGAAACTGGATCTGGATAATGGAACGGTGATACTGAATGGCTTGTCCAACGCCGATCCGGCCCAGTCGGAGCGTAACCGGAACAAGATTATCGTCACCATGGTTAATCTTGAGTATGAGACAAATAAACAATTCTATGGTGGGCAGCGCCACGACGGTGGCCAGATCAGCTATAACAATCCGGCAGTCAATTTTAATATTGATATTCTGATTTCCGCTAATTTTGACGATTATGTCGAAGCATTAAAGCGCCTGACCCTGGTCATCGAATTCTTTCAGGCGAATCTGACGCTGGATAGCGAGCAATATCCCCACTGGCCCGCCGGGCTCCACGCATTGAAATTCGAGATTGAAAACTCGCCGTTTTCCAAAACGCATAATTTATGGACTGCACTGGGTGTCAGCTATTTACCCTCCATTATCTATAAGATCCGCCATGTCACTGTCCAGTCGGGACAGATCAAGGCGACTTCGGCCGCGATTCAGGATGTTTCGGGCGCGGCACGTCAATGACTGAAAAACTGTTCCAGATTGAGTTCTTGCACAGCTATTTCTCAGATGGCAGGCTGAGGAATTGCCGTCTGCTGCCCGACGCGGACACCGCCCGGATCATGGACAGATACCAGCTACTGCCGCGCATGCAGGACGGTGTGTTCAGCCTGCATACGTTATCCCAGCCCAGCGCGGCCGAGCTGCTGGCCTACCTGCAGGGTCTGGCGCCGACGGAGCCCTTGCGCTTCTTCCTGGTCTGCGACGAGGCGGATTTTTTTGCCATGACCGAGCTGCCGCTGGACTGGGTCGGCCAGCTGGACTTGCGTTCGCAATCCGTGCGGAAAGATCCCTCCGGCAAGTCCGAAATGCTGGCGCGTTACGGCGCCGCAGCGGGTGCCGACGGCGGCGTGGCGGTGATATCGATTTATCCGGCTGATTTGTTATCAGCGGATGCCGGCGCAGGGAATTACCTTGTGACATTCCATGCCAAGCGAGCTCCGTGGTTATATTACCTGGTTAATCGAAGCGAATTGAAATTGGAAAATCCTGTGGTTGTTGGCAGGAATGGCGATGTATTTGATGGACCTTATGCCATTGTATTGCCGGGCGGAGAAAATGCCCTCCGCTTTGATTCCGGAAATGAGCAATTCCCCTTACAGCAAACTCCAACCCTGATGTTTGACCTGATCGACCGGCCATCCGGTGCGCAGCAGCCGGACGGCTTTACCATGGAACGCTGCCTGATTAAAGGCTTGCCGGTGGCGGCTCGGGATAAATTGAGCGTGGTGCTGCTGTCCGGGCAGTCGTCTGTAGTTTTTGCAATGCATGTTTATTTGTAGCGATTGGAGTCGGATATTTAGCTATTTTATTAATCCATTCAATAGGACGCACGATGGCATCTACCTTCGCGACACCTGGGGTTTATATCAATGAACTCAATGCGTTTCCCAATTCCGTAGTTCCCATAGCCACCGCGGTACCGGCCTTTATTGGCTACACACCCCAGGCGGAATACAAAGGGAAGTCTTACTATAATAAACCGCAGAAGATCACTTCCTTCGTGGAATTCCAGGCGATCTTCATGCTCGACAATCCGCCACCACCGGCCGATCCAGCCAAGCAATATAGCCCAGAGTATTATCTGGTGCCGCAGAAAGAGATGCCGACTTCCGGCGATTATCTAGCTATTGGCGGGCAATATTATTCAATCCTGCCCGACCCGAACACGATTTATTATTTATACAACAGCGTCCGCCTGTTTTATCAGAACGGTGGCGGCGACGCTTACATCGTTGCGGTGGGTGGCATGGGCGCGCCCAGCAAGAAGCCCATGACTGACCCGAGCGCGAATGTGGTCAATCCCAACGTCAAGCTGGCGGACCTGCAGCGTGGCCTGGCACTGCTGAAAAACGAGCAGGAGCCGACCATGTACATCTGCCCGGAGGCGACCTTGCTGTCGGTGGCGGACAATCTCACCCTGATGCAAAGCATGCTGCTGCAGGCGGAGGAAATGCAGACCGTGATGTGCCTGTTCGACATCATCGGCGGAGCCAATCCCGACCCCATCCTGTACACCCAGGATATCCAGACCTTCCGCGACAGCACCGGCAACGGTGGCCTGAAATACGGCGCCAGCTATTACCCGTTTATCGGCACCTCGATCATGCAGCCGGCCGACATCGACTTTACCAATCTGTTCGGCGGCGACACCAAGCAGCTGGGTGCGCTGCTGAATCCGCCATCGGCGCCAAATCAGGATGTCGCCACCATCCTGAATGCGATCCAGACGCCGCCGGCCAATCCGATGTCGAACAGCCAGCTGCAGGCAGCCCTGCTCAACGCCAGCCCCCTGTACAGCCAGATCGTGCAGCACGTGCTGGCCAACGCCAATATCCTGCCGCCCAGCGGCGGCATCGCCGGAGTCTATACGGTCAACGACAATTTGAACGGCGTGTGGAACGCGCCGGCCAATGTCGGCATTGTGGGCGCCAGCAGTTTGCCGATCCGCCTGTCCGATACGCAGCAGGAGAGTCTGAACGTCGACGCCGTGTCCGGCAAGTCGGTCAATGCGATCCGCTTCTTCAACGGGCAGGGCATCCTGATCTGGGGCGCCCGTACGCTCGACGGCAACAGCCAGGATTGGCGCTATGTGCCGGTGCGACGCACCATGACCTTCCTCGAGCAGTCGGTCAAGCTGGCGGCGCGCGCCTATGTGTTTGAACCCAACACCGCCAACACCTGGGCTGCGGTCAAGAGCATGATCAGCAGCTTTTTGATGAACGTGTGGAAGCAGGGCGGCTTGCAGGGGGCTTCACCGGCGGACGCCTTTCAGGTCAGCGTCGGCCTGGGAACCACCATGACCGCGGACGACCTGCTCGACGGGTATATGCGGGTGACGGTGCTGGTGGCAACCGTCAAGCCGGCCGAATTCCTGGTGATCTCCTTCGAACAGGAGCAGGCCAAATCCGGCTAAGCGCCATCCTGCGGGACGGTGCGGCACATTCATTCATGATTAGCGGTATTCATCGTAAAGAGGAATTCAATTATGTCGGACGACGGAAGCAAACAAGGGGCCGTATGGCCCATGCCAAAGTTTCGTTTTGAAGTGGATTTCGGCACCCAGTTGACCAAGATCGCATTTCAGGAAGTGTCGGGAATGGACAAGGAAGTGCAAGTGATCGAATACCGGCACAGCAACAATGCCTTGTTCTCCACCATTAAGATGCCGGGCATCGCCAAGTACGGCAACGTCACCATGAAGCGGGGAATTTTTGTCAACGACAATAATTTCTGGAAATGGATGGACGAGATCAAGATGAACACCATCGCGCGCCGCACGGTGTTGATCAAGCTGCTCGACGAGGGTGGCGGGGTGACCATGCAGTGGCAGCTGAACAATGCCTGGCCCACCAAGATCACGGGCACCGACCTGAAGTCCGACGGCAACGAGGTCGCGGTGGACACGATCGAAATCGCTCACGAGCAGCTGATCATCACCAATGGCAAGTCCTGAACTGCTCACCAGCTTCTACTTCAGCGTAAAGCTATCCGGCGGAGGCAGCGGTACCGATGCTGCCTTCCAGGAAGTATCCGGCTTGAGCAAGGAGTTCGGCATGGAAGAGGTCAGCAGCGGCGGCGAGAACCGTTTCAAATACCGGCTGCCGGGCCACGTCAGCTATCCGAACCTGGTGCTGAAGCGCGGCATCGTGCTGACCGACTCGCCATTGATTGAATGGTGCCAGAGAACGCTCGACGCCGGCCTGGCCGATCCGGTGCAGACCAGGGATATAACGCTGAGACTGCTTGATGAGAATGGCCATGTCAGCATGAGCTGGAATTTCGTCAAGGCTTATCCCATCAAGTGGTCGATGAGCGATTTGAAGTCGCAGGAAAGCAGCATATTAATCGAGACGATAGAGCTGGCTTACCATTATTTCGAGGTCGACGATCCGCGAAATGACCAGTATGCCGCCGTCGCGTCACTGTTTGGGGACAATTGAGCATGCCTGTGGAAATCCGTGAACTGCAGATACATACCAATATTGCCAGCCGCAGCGCCACCGAAAAGGAAATGCTGTCTCAGGAAAAAATAGCCCAGCTGAAAAAGCAAATCGTCCAGGAATGCCTGCGGGTGCTGAAGGACAAAACCGCCCGCACGGGTTTCGAACGCTAAGCGGGACGGCAAGCTCATGAGCAATATGAAAATTGTCGGCTATTCCGACGAGAAATTCAGCAATAAGCTGCCCGACGGCGAGTACGAAGTGATGCTGAATCCCGACAAGCTGAATTGGGGGCGGCAGATCCAGTACAACGAGGAAGCGGCGCTGGACAGCAGCGCGCCGTCGCAAAAATACAGCAAGACCCAGAGCGAAAAGCTCAGCTTCGAACTGGTGATTGACTGCACTGGTGTGGTCGATGCCAAGCGCGTCAACCTGCCGGACGAAATCGCCAAGCTGTCGCGCATCGTGTATGACTACAACGGCCAGATTCACCGGCCCAATTACGTCATCGTGCGCTGGGGCGCGGGGCTGGCGTTCAAGTCCGTGCTGACCTCCTTCAATACCACCTATACCTTCTTCAAGCCGGACGGCACGCCGCTACGGGCCAGGCTTTCGCTGGAGTTTGCCTATTATGTCGACCTGGCCACGCTGGCGCGCAAGGAGAAGAAGGCCTCGCCGGACATGAGCCACCTGGTCAGCGTGGTGGAGGGGGACACGCTGCCGCAGATCGCCAACCGCATCTACCGCGCACCGGGCTACTATGTGCAGCTGGCCCGCGTCAACCGGTTGGACAAATTCCGCTCGCTCAAGCCCGGCACTGTGCTGACCGTGCCGCCGCTGCTTGCGGAGGGAGCCGAACATGCCTAGGTCGGAAACGGGCGGGATGCTCAGTTATCAGGTCAAGGTTGACGGCGCCGCTATTCCCGGCAGCTATCCGGTGTATGAGATCCAGATCGAGCAAGCCATCAACCGCATCGCCACCGCGCGCATTGCCATCCTAGACGGCAACGCGTCGACGGAGAGCTTTGCCATCAGCGCCTCCGACAGTTTTGTTCCCGGCAAGGACATCAGCATCGAGGCTGGCTACGACGGCCAGACCACGGTGCTGTTCAAGGGCGTGATCACCAAGCAGGCACTGCGGGTACGCAATGCCGACGGCCCGTTGCTCGAAGTTGAATGCAAGGACAAGGCGGTGAAAATGACGGTGGGGCGCAACAGCGCCAACCACGCCAAGAGCAAGGACAGCGACGTCATCCAGCAGCTGATCGCTGGCGCCGGGCTGACGGCGCAGGTGTCGGCCACCAGCCTCCAGCTGCCGACCCTGGTGCAATATTATGCGACCGACTGGGACTTCATGCTGTCACGGGCCGAAGTCAACGGCATGGTGGTCAGCGCCGTCAACGGCCAGGTCAGGGTGTTTGATCCGACCGCTGACAGCACTGCGGTCAAGGTGCTGACGTATGGCGACAATATCCTGAGCTTTAGCGCGGAGTTGAACGCCATTACCCAGCTGGCGCAAGTCAAGGCGACGGCCTGGAGCTTCCAGAGCCAGAAACTGGTGACCGCCTCTGCGGCCAGCAGCTGGCCGGGGCCGGGCAACCTGAGCAGCAAGAAGCTGGCCGCCGTGGTCGGCCTGGACAGCTACCAACTGCAGACCGGCGCGACCGAAACGGACGAGGAACTGGCCGGCTGGGCCAAGGCACAGATGCTCAAGAGCGAGCTGTCGAAAATCACCGGCGAGGTACGCTTTCTCGGCAGCGCCGCAGTGCTGCCGGGAGACTTCGTGACGCTGCAAGGCCTGGGGGCGCGCTTCGACGGCGACCATTTCGTCTCGGCGGTGCGGCACGAACTGGCCGACGGCAACTGGGTGACGGAGGCCAGCCTGGGCTTGTCGGCCATCTGGTTCGCGCAGGAACACGCGGTGGAGGCGCCATCCGCCGCCGGCCTGCTGCCCGGCATACAAGGCTTGTTCAACGCCACTGTGTTGAAAATCTGCGACGATCCGGATGGTGAATTCCGCATCCAGGTCGAGGTGGCGCTGTTCAATGACGACGCCACCGGCTTGTGGGCGCGGCTGGCCAATTTCTACTCGACCAACGGGCAGGGCACTTTCTTTTTACCCGAGGTGGGGGACGAGGTCATCCTGGGTTTCCTGAACCAGGACCCGCGTTATCCCGTCATCCTGGGCAGCTTGTACAGCCAGAAGAACGTCCCATACAGCGACTTTTCGCCCAATCAGGAGAACAGCATGAAGGGGATCGTCAGCAAGAGCACCCTGCGGGTGATGTTTGACGATAAGAACAAGATCCTGTCGCTGGTCACGCCCGCCAACAATACCGTGGTGCTTGACGACCAGCATCAGCAGATTGAAGTGAAGGACCAGAACGGCAATTCCATCGTGATGTCGTCCAGCGGTATCGCGATCAAGAGCGACAAGGATATTTCGCTGGAAGCGGGGCAGCAGGTCACCATCAAGGGCACCAGCGGCATCGCGCTGCAGAGCACTGGCGGCGACTCCACGATCAAGGCCGTCAACATCCAGCAGACGGCCGATATGCAGTACACCGCCAAGGGCAATACCACGGCGCAGGTGCAAGGCGGCGTCGAGCTGACGCTGAAGGCCGCCATGGTCATGATCAATTAATCGGGAAGGAAAGCGCATGCCACCTGCCGCCCGCACGACGGATTTTCATACCTGCCCGATGGTCACGCCTGGCGTGCCGCCGATACCCCATGTGGGTGGCCCGGTCCTGCCGCCCGGCGTACCGACCGTGCTGATCGGCGGCTTGCCCGCTGCCGTGGTGGGCACACCCTGTACCTGCGTCGGCCCGCCGGACGTCATCGTCAAAGGATCGGCCACGGTCAAGATCGGCGGCGTGCCGGCGGCGCGCGTGGGCGACAGCACAGCCCATGGCGGCACCATTGTGCTGGGCGACTTCACGGTCATGATCGGAGGCTGAGCGCGATGAACGACAGTTTTCTTGGCACCGGCTGGCGCTTCCCGCCAGTGTTCGACAACGCCGGCTTTGAACTGCGATTGAGCACGGGCGTGGACAACATCAATCAGTCGATCAATGTGCTGCTGCAAACCCCCAGGGGCAGCCGCAGCCTGATGCCGGATTTTGGCTGCGACCTGTCCAGTTTTGTGTTCCGCCGCATCGACGCCACGGTCAAGGAGGAGATCATTCAGTCGGTCAAGGCCACACTGCTCGACGGCGAGCCCAGGATCGACGTCGAGAAAGTCGAGGTGGGGCTGTCCGAAAGCCAGCGCGGCCAGGTAATGAATCTGACCATCACCTACACCGTGCGGCAGACCAATTCGCGCCATAACCACGTGTTCCCGTTTTCGCAACTGGAGGGAACCAACCTGGAGCTGGAAAACTAAATGGTGGCGGCGCTTGATCCGGACAGCTGCAAGGTTGATGAGCGCAGCCATCGCGACCGGCTGGCGTTTGCGGCCGGCTTCTCCAGACTGATCCGTTACTACGACAAGCACAATCAGGCGGCGGGCGACTGGCGCGGCTTTTTCCTGAAGGACCCTGCGGTCCTGCTGGCCGCCATCAGCCAAGCCGATCCGGACAGCTACTTTACCACCTTCGCGCCGCACTGCTTGCCCGCTCCGAACCTGCTGGCGCTGGCGCAGGAAGCACCTCTGAAGCCTGAGCCTCTGAAGCCTGAGGAGCTGGCCTTGGTCCGCCAGTTGTGCGCTCTGCTGCGGCAGATGTTCGTGATGATGAATCTCTGGCTGGGTTTTATGTCCCGCCAGGCCGGCACCTACCTGCTGTACGAATTTTTGCTGCAGCAGATCCAACAGACCTTATCGAGACTGCTCCAGCGCACGATAGCGCTGCAACAGCTGCTGAATATCGAGTACCCCGAACAGATCGACCCGCCTGATTTTGCGACCCACCAGGAATTTGAGGCGGTGTGGCACAGCTGGCACGACGCGCTCAACGAGAAGGACGAACAGCGCACCGCCCAGCAGCGCTTGGCGGCACTGAGCAGGATCTACGAGCAGGTGTACGGCGTGTTCCGCCAGGTGGTGGAATACGCCGCGCAAGCGTTCCAGCAGCACGAAGGCCAGCCCACGCCTTATCCCGACACCGCCTTGCTGATCGTGTTCAGCCGCCTCATGGAGATGCAGCAGGCCCAGATCAACCAGCTGGGCCGCCAGCATCTGGATTTTTATTACGACGCGGTACTGCGGCAGACCACGCGGCCGGGCCAGGCGGACCAGGTGATCATCTGCCTCAAGCTGAGCGAAAAGGCCGGCACGCTCAGCCTGCCCGCGCAGACCGCCTTCAAGGCAGGCGTGTATGCGGACGGCAGCGACATCCTGTTCGTCAACCAGGAGGCTGGCGAATTCGGCCGCGCCAGCATTGCACAGCTCTACACACAGTTTTACCAGGAGCCGGGCTTGGGCGCCGGCCTGTATCGGGATACGGTGGCCACGCCGGATCAGCTGTTACGTAACGCGGCCCAGGAAGTGCGCTGCTGGGACGCCTTCGGCAGGGCGCAGGGCAGCCCGGTGCAGCAGGGCTTCGCCCTGGCGTCGCCCATGTTGCTGCTGCAGGGAGGCACGCGTACGGTAACGATCAAGTTGCAGCTGCCTGGCACGGCGTGGCGGCCGGACGATGCGCGTTATTACTTCAGCACGGCGAAAGGCTGGTGGGAAGCGACGCCATCGCTGCCTCCCAGCAGCGACGCCGGACAATGCACGCTGCAATTCGTGCTGCCGCCTGGCGCTCCCGCCATTGTCGCGCTCAAGCCAGCTGCGGGCGAGCCGGCCAGCGTGTGGCCGATGTTCAAGGTGATGCTGGGCGCCGCGCAGAACTTGCGCCAGGCGCCCACGCTGGAGGCGGTCTCCATCGCAGTGGCGGTGCAGGGCTTCGACGAATTCGCCCTGGCCAACGATACTTCGGTGCTGCCGCCCATCGGCGCGGTGCAATTATTCGGCCCGGTCCCCGCGCAGCAGGACAGTTTTTATGCTGGCAGTAATGAGTGCTTTGCCAAGCCCTTGAGCGCGTTCACGCTGACGATCAACTGGGACCAGCTGCCCACCTATTTGAGTCAATACTATGCCGCGTATAACAGCTATCTGCGGCCCAAAGCGGCGTTGGGGGCGGGCTGGTTCAGCAATGCCGCGTTCAAGGCGACCTGGGATCTGCTCGACAACAAGAGTTGGACTCAGTTGCTGGCGGCGCGGGATCCGGCCCAAACCGGCGACCCACTGCCTGCGCACGAGACACCATTATTCCAGCAGGTACGGCCGGACGATCAGCAACCCGATGTGAAACCAGGAAAGTTGCTGGTGACAGAGGAATTTCCCAATGCCGCACAGAGCGGTTTTAAACTGAGCTTCGCGGAGGGGTCGGCTTACCGCGCTGTTCCGGAGCTGGCATTGGCGCCTCTGCCGCTCATCGGCAGCGCAAGCGATGGCTATCTGCGCTTGCGTCTGTCCCAGCCTGAATACGCCTTCGGGCACAGCCTGTACGCCAAGCTGGTGGCGGACATCAGCATGAAGAATGCCCAGACCCTGATCGCGATCGCCAAGGAGCAGCCGAAGTCAGCGGATGGCCAGGTGCTGGCGGCACTCAAGGACGCCATGGCCGCCATCATCGGACGGCTCAATAAGTTCTTGGCGGAAGTGCGCGCGCTCCCCGGCAAGCTGGCTGCGCTGATGAGGAGGATTTTCCACCGCCAGCCCGCGGCAACGGTGCCGCAAGACGCCACCGCCCAGACGCAGCTTGCCGCCCCAGCTGAGCCAGCAGCGGGGGCGTTGCTACTGGAGCTGCCGAACCTGCCCTACAGCCCAAAGCTGCTGTCGCTGTCCGCCGATTATGAAGCCGAATGCAAGATCGCCGTTACCCAAGCAGGGCAGGCCGGCAATTATCCCTTCGAGCTGTACCACTACGGCGGCTTCTTGCCGTATTTGGCTTACGACGCGCGGACAAGCGAAACCGGTCCCGGTTTTGCGCAACTGAATCCCGCGCCGGACCCGACGCAGGCAGGCAAGCTGGCCTTGTTCCCCGGGGTGGCAGGCGCAGGAACTTGCTACCTGGCCCTGAGTGACGTGAGCGCGTCAGAGGCGCTGACCCTGTTCGTGGATCTGCTTACCGATAATGACCAGCCACCGGCCAATGCCGACAGCAAGATCTGGTTCTGCTGGAGCGTTGCCGGCTGGACCGCACTCGAGGTTCTGCAAGACCAGACCCGCTGCTTGACTCGCTCGGGCATCGTCAAGTTGGCCATGCCTGCCAGCGTCCCGGCCTGTCTCCTGATGCCCGGCGAATTCTTCTGGCTGGCCGCCGTGGCGCCGGACCGCGGCCGCCGTATCCAGTTCCGCTACCTCAATACGCAAGCGCTCGTGCTGGGCCGCAGTTCGGTGGAATCGGTACCGCCCGGCGCCCCCCCTGTGATCGCCGAGGGCGCCATCGTCTCGACGCTGAACAAGATGGCGCAGATCGCGGCGGTGAGCCAGCCTTTCCCTTCGTTCGGCGGCCAGCCGGCCGAGGACCGGTCCAGTTATGATGCGCCCAACAGCTACTACCGTCGCGTCAGCAACCGGCTGCGCCACAAAGACCGGGGCGGCAGCAGCGCCGATTATGTCACGTTGGCGTTTGAGGCTTGCCCGGGCCTGTACCATGCGCGCGTGCTGCCGGGCGCGGCCGGCGTGATCGACATAGGCTTGGTCAACAGCTATCAGAATGCGCAGCAGCCGCAGGCCTTCGCGCCCACCGTCGGCGCCGCCGACAGTCAGGCGATCGAGCAATATCTGGCCCAGCGGGCTCCCGCCACGGCGCAGATCCAGGTGCACAACCTGCTTCATCAGGCGCTCAAAATCGATGTGACACTGGTCATCGCGCCCGGCACCAACGCCAGCACACTGAGCCAGCAACTGAACCATCAGCTGTGCGTGTATCTGGCGCCATGGATAGCCAGCAGTCTGCCCCAGATGGATTTTGGCCGGGGCCTGAGCCGCTCGGCGCTGGCAAGCATGCTGGCAGCGCAGTCTGGGGTGCTTGCGGTAGCGGACTTGCGCATCACGCGCGTGGGCGATACGTCGCCCTGCACGGACGATCCGATACTGGCCGGCCCCGGCGCCATCCTGGTCCCGGCGCCGCAGCACGGCATCGCGTTGCAGGTGGGGCAGGGGAGCGGCCCGGCCATCGCGCAGGAGGTGGCGCATGGCTGACAAAGAACTGTACATCATCGACACCGAGCTGCCCGACCCGCTGAACTTCGACGCCATCAAGCGCCAGGCGATCGATCAGCTGAAAAGCTTGGCCGGGAAGGTCTGGAGCAATTACAACGAAAGCGATCCCGGCGTCACCATCCTGGACCAGCTCTGCTATGCGCTGACGGAACTGGGATACTGCGCCCAGTTTCCCATTGAAGATGTGCTGACCCAGGCCGACGGCAAGATCCGCTATGAGGGACAGTTTTTCGAGCCCCAGCTTATCCTGACCAGTTCGCCCGTCACCACGGACGACTATCGCAAGCTGGTGCATGACAAGATCGATGCCGTGGAAGCGATTTACATCACCGCCGAATGCGTTGCCGGCGCCCCGACTGGCCGCTATGCCAGCTACCTGCGCCTGAAAAATGTGACGCGGATGGAGGGCGATGAGATCCATCACCTGACCTGCGCCGTGCATAAGCTGTTGAACCAGCATCGCAACCTGGCCGAGGTGTTCGCCTGGCCCATTCCACTCGTGACCAGGCCGATCACACTGGGCGGCACCATCGTGCTGGCGCCGCGCGCCGATGTGACGGAGCTCTACGGCCAGATCTTGAAGGTACTACACACCTACGGGGTCGCGCCGCCGATTCGTTCCGGCTATGAACAGCTGCGTGCGCAAGGTGTCGCTGCGGACGCGATCTTCAATGGTCCCCATTTACAGCAGGGCTGGATTCAGGGCCCCAACGGATTGCAAGGCAAGCGGGACAACGTCAATCTGTTCACCCTGCAGACGCTGCTAGCCGCGATAGATGGCGTGGTGCACGTGGAGGGATTGTATTTCCTGGAGTCGGCTTATCAAGACGAGAGCATTATCGCGATCGGAAAACAAGAAATTCCAGAAATCCAGCCATCCATTTTGGCGTTCAGGATCATGCGCAATGGTGTTCAGGTACAGCCAGGCGTGCCGCACCTCGGGGCCGGAGAGAACGGCGGCGTTTATCCTGTTCCGCTATACCTGAGCCAGCTGAGCGTGGCGTATGAGTCGGCCGGCGTTCCATCTAAGGTGGACCGCCATCCGCCCCGACCGCAGGGGCGTTATAGAAATATTGAACAATATTATTCGGTCCAGAATACCTTTCCGGATGCCTACTGTATCGGGCATAACTCGCTGCAATCGGACTTGCCGCGCTATCGGGTGGCCAGCTCGCGCCAGCTCAAGGGCTATTTGATGGTGTACGACCAGCTGCTGGCCAATCAGTTCTCGCAACTGGCCCATGTCGCCGATCTGTTCTCATTCCAGCCTCCGCCGCCCGCAATTCGGCCGGCGGACGATGCGCTGGCGTATCCGCCGTTTGCGCCAACCTATTTCTGTCAGGGCCTGTACGATGTGCCCGACGTGATGCCATTGCTGCAGGGGACCGGCGCCTTCCACTATCAGCTGGACCCGCTGCGGCCCGAAAAGCTGGTGGAGCGCGACGCCTGGAAGCGCTATCGGGAGCAGCCGTTCAACGCCTATATGCACGGCCTGCGCGAGCTGATGGAATCCGCGTCCGAGGCCGCACGGCGGCGCGACAATATGCTGTCGCACCTGATGGCCCGTCACGGCGATCAGGCCAGCCTGTACGACGACATGATCAAAGCCGGCCACTGGTATGGCGGCGAGGCCCGCACCTGCGCTGTCGTCAAAAGCATCTGGCTGCAGAATTATCAGTGCCTGTCGTACCGCCGCGTGCGCGCGTTTGATGCGCGCCTGGCGCAGCAGCTCACGCCGCTGGACAGGAACGCAAGGAGCTGGCAAATCCCCGCCGTGCACTATCCCACCGTCGATGGCCAGCTGGACGAGCAGTCGATTTATAGCCACGCAAAATTGCAGGCGGCTGACTTCCAGCAGTTCTCCACCTTTGAGCTGAAGGCTGACATTCTGCTGGGCTTGTCAAAGCACCTGCTGACCCTGGCCAGCAAGCTTGACGCGCTGCTGAAGCAAAGCGATTTTGAAGGCTGGCTGGAGAATAGCGCCGAAAGCCAGCCCTACAAGTTGGCAGACTCGGACCTGTCGGTATTACGCGGCTCGGGCGAGCATTATTTGGAAGATGGCGGCGAGCGCCTGATGACCATTGCGGGCAACCCCGGCGCGGCGCCAGGCTACGACGACTACCGGCAGCATTTGCTTCAGCTGCTATGGCTGGGGCGCGAGCGCAAGGGATTCCTGCTGGTCGAGCACGTCTGGCTGCTGCCACTGGATTCAGACCAGGTGCCCGCCACCGAGCAGGGAACGCCATCGCATTTCCTCAGTGCCTCACTGGTCTTTCCCAAGTATGTCAGCCGGGTGCTGCAAAGCGATTTTCAAAAAGCGCTCGCCACGCTGGTCGAGCAGCACTGGCCCGCGCATGTCACGCTCAGATGGCGGGAGTGGCCGCATGGACCGCTGCGCTCGCTGATCGACTTCTTTGTCGCCTGGTATAACGGCATTTGCGCAGCCCAACGGGACTCCGGCGGCAAGGTGCCCATGCCGGTTGCGCCTCTGGCCGGCAAGGATGCGCCACAGACACCGGGCAGCATGCTGGCAAAGCTGCTGCAACTGGGATCAACGCAGGAGGCGGCGCATGCAAGCTGACCATGTGATCGCCCTGTGCCGTTGGCAGAGCACATTCGACCAGGGCGCCCGGGCGGTGGCGCTGCAGGACTTCATCAGCCATTGGAGCAACTCGGTGCTGCGCGAGGAGCTGAACCGCAGCTTCGATCAGCGTTGCCCGCCGACCCAGACCTGGCGCATTGAAACCCTGCGGCTGGACCTGGGCGATATCGCGCTGGACGAACTGCCGCAGGAATTGCCCAGGCGGCTGCGGGCCTGTCTCAGCGAGGCGCTGGACCAGCTGCAGGCGCCGCTGACGAATGCTTCCGCGAGCGCTGGAGCGCCGAGTTTCCAGATCCTGGACCAGACCGACACGCTGGCGGAATTCGTCACGCGCTTCCTGGCGCAGGGCAGCGCACCCTGGTGGTATCAGGGCGAGCGCAGCGCGGTGCAGCAGCTGGACCGGCTGCTGCTGGAACATTCGGAGCAGGCGCTGGCCATCATCCGCGAGCTGGGCCGGACAGAAGCCGTGCGCCGGCGCATGGTCTGGCAGTTGGGCGAGCCCCGGCTGCGCCGCATCGTCCATCTGCTGGAACCCTGGCAGGGCGGCTTTGTGTGTGCCTATGCCGACCAGCTGTTCCTGCTGCAAAGCCGGCAGCGGGTTCCGGACACCGACAGCAAGGACTTCCGCACCCACACCTGGCTCAGCATCCTGTCTTATCTGCTGGTCGATCGCGGCACGCTGTTCAATACCGCCGCCTTCATCCGCGCCGGCCTGCTGCGCACCGCCCAGCGCTACGGCATGGCGCCCGCCACCTTGCTGGAGCAGATGTTCCAGGCGGTACAGGCACTGCGGCCGTTGGGCATGGTCAGCGCCACCTTCATGCTGGCGATTGAAAACCTGTACTGGCAGGATACTGCGCGCCCGGCCGCTGCCCCGATGGCGCAGCCGCAGGATCTCTGGCTACCCTGGCAAGCGATGCTGCGCCACAGCCAGGCGCACCAGACCGTCGCGCAGCAACGGGTGGCGTTCGGCGAGCTGTTTGCCACGCTGGCGCGGCAGGACCCGGAGCGCATGGCGCGCATATTGCGGCAGGAAGGCGGTTCGGCCGGCGTCCGGCAAGGCATGCTGCGCCACCTGGGACGGCGCGAACTGGCCCTGGCGGCACAGGTACTGGCGCCGCTGGATCACCTGTTTATCGTGGCCCATGCGGAATATACCGAGCAGGCCGCGGCGTTGCCGCGCTGGGACAGACGGGCGGTATGGGCCGTGCTGCTGGCTTATCTGCTGCTGCCGCGCGGCTCCTATTTCAACCAGCGCCAGCTGGTGCGCGATACTGTGCTGCAGATCTGCGATGCGCATGGCTACCAGCTTGCCGTATTTCTGGATGTGCTGATGCACTCCGTGCCGGTCGCGCATCCCTCTCATCAGCATTATGAGCTGCTGACCATTCTGCGCGAGCTGCGCGGCGAACGGGCCCGCACAGACAGCGTGCCCCACGCGCATCCCTACCGGCTGGCACTGCTGCATTGCCTGCAAACCGGCAGACGCGCCGCCGCACACGCCACGCCGTCCGGGCAGAGGATGCTTGCGGCCTGGCTGGCGGACCACGGTGCGGAGGCGGCCCTGGCCGCGTTGCTGCGCGCGCCGGAATTGTCCGGCCTCGGCGACGCCTTGCTCAGCCGCCGGCTGCTGGGCTTGACCAGCGCGGCGGATCTGCCCTCGCTGTTCCACGCACTGGACCCACAAGGAGCGGATTTCTGCCTCGCCTTGCTCGCGAATCTGCTGGATGCGCAGCGGCGCGGTGCCTTGCCCAGTCTGGCCGGAATCGATCTGGCGCTGCACTTGCCGGCCCTGCTGATCCAGGCGCTGCCGGCATTTCATCAACGGCGCCAGGCCCGGCCGGCCCGCTTCGAATCCGGAGCGTACTGGCGCAGGCTGTGCAAACTGCTGCGGCTGCAAGCCAGGGTGAATATCGCGGCGCTACAGCAGCAGTTGCAGGCAGATGAAGGCGCGCCGCCGGCCGCAGCGATGCAGCCAGCGTTGCCGGATGAGCTGCCTGCCGGCTTGCCCGCACCGCAGGCAACGTTGCGGCAATGGGCGGACTTGCTGCGCCACTCGGGCTGCTGGCAGGGTGCCGATGCCGTGCTGGAGCGTGAGCTGGGGCGGATCTTTTGGGACGTGGCGCGCGACGCACGGCCCAAGCACCTGAACGCTGGCCAGCTGCTGGCGCGGATGACGCTGGAGGCTTGCCGGCGGCTTCAGCTCAGTTTGCCTGATGTGATTGCCGCCTGGCGCGGCGAGCTTGCCGCGATGCCGTCCGGGCCCTGGCACGCCGCCCAGGCTTGCCTGCTGCAGCTGCCGGAAAGCCTGGACGCGCCTGAACAGGCCGCCGGAACGCTGCCTCAGCGGTTCAGGCAGGACCATCTGGGCCACTATCTTGGCGATCCGCGCTTGCCGGAAATCATCCGCCATCTGCTGCGCCACGGTGGCCCACCAGGCTGGCTGGACGGTACGGCGCTCGATCTGCACCGGTTGCTGCACGACTTGTTCCATCTCCAGCCTGGCCGCCCGCCTGCGCTACTGCACGGAATCGAGCGGCAAGCGGCGGCTGAGTTCCGCTTGCTGCAACTGGTGCCGTTCGCCTGGCTTGGCATGGCACTGCGCGCAATCGCGCCCGAGCACCGCGAGGAGATTTCGCTGCTGGAGCAACTCCATCACTGTGTGGCCAACACCGATATACCGGGCGCCAGCCGTCATCAGCGCGAAGCCTTGCTGTTGCAGCTGGTGTTAAGGCACGGCCTGCGTGGCGACTGGGCGGCGCTGGCGCCGGAACAACTGGCCGGCCGCTTTGTGTGGCAGCTGATGCGCGAACGGCCGGTCGGCGCGGAACAGCTGTCGCGGGCCTGGCGGACGCAACTGGGCGCCTTGCCTGACCGGCTGCGTCTGGCGATGAGCTGCGCACTGGACCGGGCCACAGCGCCGGCAGCGCCCGCCTTGCGTCCATCCGCCCGGCCGGCGCCGCTGCCCACTGCGGCATCTCTCGCCCGCCTGGAGGGCAGCGAGCCACGCAGCAGCGCGATTCCGATGCGGATCAATAACGCCGGCCTGGTGCTGCTGCAAAGCTATATCCGGCTGCTGTTCGGCCGTCTCGGGCTGACGCTGAATGATGCCTTCGTCAGTGCCGACGCGCAGCGCCGCGCCGTGCATTGCTTGCAGTTTTTGGTCACGGGCAAGCAGGAAACGCCGGAGCAGTTCCTGGCATTGAATAAATTGCTCTGTGGCTTGAAGCTGCAAGATCCTGTCGAGCTGTCGATTGATATCGGCGAGGAGGAAATGAAACAGTGTGATGGATTGTTGAAGCATGTAATTGAAATTTGGCCGGATGCAGGACGCACGTCGATTGATGGCTTGCGTGGAAATTGGCTGGTAAGGGACGGTTCTCTGACCGATGCTGGCGATCACTGGGCGGTGATTGCGGACCGGCGTAGCTACGATGTGTTGTTGGCGCGCCTGCCGCTTTCCTACTCGGTCATCAAATTCCCTTGGATGGAAAAAGCGGTGTATGTGACATGGCCGACGTGAAGGACGTTCGCGCGCAGTTGGGCGCGGCGCACCAGGCGTCATGGGGTTTCTCATCAACCTAGAGGAAAGCGACTTCAATGAACACTTATAACGACAATCTGCAGGCCACGGTGGACGCCACGCTGGCGGAATTGGCGGCGGACGGCGCCAAGCTGCACTCCGCGCAGGCCATCGATGCCCAAAAGCTGTACTTTGCGCAGGGCGCGGAGATCGCGGCGCGCGAGCAATGGCAGGCGACCAAGGCCACGGCAACTAAGCGCAAGTATGTCAATGACCTGTGTTTGAGCGATGACATCGACATGGGCAATGTGCTGTTGTCCGCGCAAGGGGCGGACGCCGATGTCGCCACCAGCCAAACCAATATGGCGACGGCTGCCGCGAATATACAGATAGCCTCCAACGCCATCGCGGAGCTAGCTGGAAATATCGGCGATGTGCTCGGTCAAACCAACGGATCGCTGTACGGCACCCACGTATACGACCAATTGAAGATCGCCAACGCCTATCTTAACGAGGTGGTCAACGAGGCCAAGCAACTGTCGAGGGTGGCGATGGATGCGTCGAGCAAGACGTCAGAAATTGTGTCGGCGGCATTGCTGGCGCAGGCCACCGAGGCCAAGACAACGCTGGATAAGCTGCTGGCGGCGACCCAGGCCGAGGTCGACAAATATTCCAAGCAATCCCTTGCCGACAACAGCGCCTCCGGCGCCGCGTCACAGGTGGAACGGCAGGCGGAGGGCGTGCTGGCGGATAGCGAAACCCAGATTAAGGCCAATTCGGGTGCGTACAAGAGCGCCAGCAAGGCGCTCAATTTGGGCTTGCATGTGAAGGTCAAGAGCGCCAAGGAAATTGAAGTGTGGTTCAAACATCTGCCGAAGCCAGTACCCGGGTTTGAGACCCCGGAGGCCCAGCAGCACATCAAGATTCCTGATGCCGACCCGAGCTACTACCTGACGCTGGTCCCGGAGGACCAGCAGCCTTTGTTTTCGCTGGACGTTGCCACCCGCCTGTTTGAAAGCCGCCAGCCGGACGACGATAGCTTCCATCAATTCGAGCAGGCCCCCGACGATAATGGCGCCACGGTGAAGCTGTCCAGCGACGCCTTTGGCACCAAGGTGCACGCCGGTGCCAACTATGTCGCCTATCTGTACATTGTGCTGTCGAAGAATTACCAGCGTTTCATTGGCAGCTTTGCGGAGCTTCTTTCCTCGCCCAGCCGGCCTTTTGTGCCAGCCACCCATCTGCCCAAGGCTGAGCAGCCAGTGGGGACGGTGCCGCAGGAGTTGCCGCTCCATGTGCATGGACATGAGCCGCTGACCACCATTCCTTTCACAATCGAGCCAACCGAACCGTTTCCGAAGGAGGTGGAGTACCGCTGTATCCTGGTAGAGGAGCCCACGCTGGGCCAGCGGCATTTCAAGAAGAATCCCCACTATGAAGCCTCAATTTACCTCAGCCCGGAGATCGCGCAACAGGTGCCGCGTGCAAATTACGAACTGGCGTACCCGGTTGGCGCAGCCGCTGCTGCCACGGAAGAAGAGTGGGGGCAGCCGCCATCCGAAGGCGAAGCCGTCGAGGCGCAAGCAGGAGCCAGCAACGGGGTGCAACACTTTGTGGTGGTGATCTATTCCACCACCACCGATAACTTCGGCAACAAACTCAAACCTCACGGACGGTACAAGCCGCATATCCTGACCCTGATCGACAGCGATCATGTCCATAGCAGCTCCTACATCAGCGTGCTGTCGCACGCGCTGGACGTCAAGACCATACCCGCAGGCGTGTAAGCCAAGCTGAACGATTCCTCAGTCACATGGAGATATAGAAATGCTTTCACATCCTTTTATCAAGGGCGTCGCGGTAAAGAAAAACGCTGAAATCGTTCGCTTGGCCGAACAAGTCACGTTAGCGCAAAACCGCGTCAACCTAAAGCAGGCCATCGTCACTGCGATGCAAGCCAAGTCCACCCAGTTTGCCAGCTATCTGTCGCAGGCAAGCGATAACAAGGCCACTGCCCTGGCCAACTACCAGCTGTGCAAGGACGCCATGTCCCGCGTCAGGATCCTGGCCGGCAACTTCAACAAGGCCAGCGAGCAGGCCTGTAAGGCATGGGCGGTAGCCAGCGATGTGGCAGCGGTCAACGCAAAACTAATCCGCAAGCTAATTTTCACAGTTGAATTCATCAATACGGTTTCGCAGAAGCTAGATAAGCAAAAAGTCTTGGTCCAGCTGGTACCGGACCAGCTGTTCGTGGTGATGGGGAAAGCGGTCAACAACGCCAACAACGCGGTGGCCAAAACGCTGACCGCGCTGCAGAGCGCGTACGTCGCCGAATCGACGCTGTCGGAGTCGAAAGGCATCATTGACAAGGCACAGAAGCAGGCGGAGCAGCTCAGAACAAGCATGCAGAAGGGCTGGAATCCGCACACGGATACTCCAGAACAGGGGCCGCACGAGGACGACACGGGCCTGCTGGCGCACATGCATCAGGCCTATCTGGATGCCGCGCATAGCTATCACCGGGCAATGCTGAACAACGAGAGCGTGACCAGGCAGCTGACATTTGCCCAGTCCGACTTGGCGGATGCCACGATGCAGCTCAATTCCTACCAGGCAGGTCTGGCCGCCGCCACGGCGGCAGCCCACGCAGCCTGAACGCGGCCTACACCGGGCCCGGCCGCTGCTGGCCGGGCCCGCCACCGAGGACTTTGCCATGTCTAGAAAAATGTTTTACCGTGAGTGCTATCTGAAGACCGGATGGCTGCCCATGAATCCGTTGGCGCGCCATCTGTCGCTGGGCGATGTGTGCCAGATACGGCAGGGGCGTTTTCTGCCCTTGCTTAACCTGCGCCATGCCCACCTGGTGGAGCGAGTGGCCGCCAGTGCCCCGGTTGCGTTCGATCCGGTTGACTGGAAACTGAGCCTGGGCGTCCAGCAGACTTTTTGCGAGACGCACTGGAGCGAGGACGAGGAGGGCGCACGCAACGCCAGTACGCGGCAGGTACTGGCGTTTGCGCAGGCGGGCGCCTTCCAGTTTCACGCCGCCGCGGTCAATGCCCACCTGCTGACAAACTGGGATGAAATCCGCGATGACGTTACGCTCAAGCTGACCCAGCTGCATTACGGCTTCCGCGAAGTCTACGTCGTCACGGAAATCGCCATCGCGGACGACTGGGGGCTGGTGATCGCTGATCAGGCCGGCGCGCGGCTGGAAATGTCGGCGGCCCTGGGCAGCAGCGACAGCTACGCGCTGCTGAGCCATGCATCCGCACGCGCCGAGCAGTGCCACGGCATTGCCGTGCTCGAGCGGCCGCCGGGGCAGCCCGGCTTCTTTTTCCGGGCCAGGAAACTGGTGATGAGCGATGCCGCGCATGACCACTATCTGAACCAGATGCTGGACAACCCATCCCATTTGCGGCCGTCCGACCTGGCCAACTGGTTCAACACCCCCTTGTACAACCTGGTCCGGACCAATGAGCTGAACCTGAATTCCAGCATAGGCTTTTTCTCTTGGACCGGCCTGACGCTCGACGATGTAGAGCTGCTGGCTGCCTGAGCCGGGGAGTTCAGCGATGGGTCAGGAGCACAATCTCGAAGCCTTGCACCGCGAACTCGACTGGCTGGCCGCCGTCATTGCACAGGTGGTTGCCTGTTATTTCAAACACGAAGGCCATGAGCAGCAGGAGGCCGAGATCGAGCCCCCGGCGCTGGAATACGAGCACAGCATCTATGCGCGGCAGGTCGCGGCATGGCAGTTGAACAGCTGCGAGCGGCTGGCGCTGGCATTGGCCATGGCGCCGCATCTGAAGCCCGAAGCGCTGGACATTTTTTTCTGCTCCAATGGCACGATCGGGCGCAGCTTCAGCGAATTTGGCGGCCACAGCGACCGCGCTTTCAGTGGCTTTCTGCCGACCGGACAAACCCTGGTGTTCCTGCTCAGCGCCAACCAGCCGCAGCGAAAGCTGGAAGCGATGCGCATCCTGGCGCCACAGCACCGCTTCAATGCCGAACAGCTGATCGTGCTTGATCGCGGCGAGGACAAGCTGCCGCCGCTGGCCGGGGTGCTGACGATGTCGGAACAGTGGCTGCACTACTTGCTGACAGGCGAGCAGGTGCGCCCTGAACTGAGCCCCTCGTTCCCGGCCAGCCCGATCACCACCCCGCTGCAGTGGCGCGACTTGGTGCTCGACTACAGCGTGATGCAGCAGGTCGAGGAAATCCGTACCTGGCTCGCCCACGGCCGCACGCTGATGCAGGAGTGGGGCCTGGCCAGCAAGGTCAAGCCGGGATTCCGCACCGTGTTTTACGGCCCGCCTGGCACCGGCAAGACCCTGACTGCTGCGCTGCTGGGCAAGTCCAGCGGGCGCGAGGTGTATCGGGTCGACCTGTCGATGGTGGTGTCGAAGTACATCGGCGAAACCGAGAAAAACCTGGGCAAGGTGTTCGACGTGGCCAGCTACAAGGACTGGATCCTGTTCTTTGACGAGGCCGACGCGCTATTCGGCAAGCGTACCGCCGCCAGCACTTCCAACGACCGGCACGCCAACCAGCAGACCGGCTATCTGCTGCAGCGGATCGAGGACTTCCCTGGCACAGTGATCCTGGCCACCAATCTCAAGGCCAATATGGACGAAGCGTTCACGCGGCGCTTTCAATCGATGATTCACTTCACCATGCCGACCGCGGCACAGCGCCTGCGACTGTGGCAGAACGCCTTCGACGGCGTGTGCGAGCTGGCGCCGGATGTCGACCTGGCCCACCTGGCCGAGGAGCACGAGTTGGCGGGCGGCGCCATCATCAATGTCCTGCGCCACTGCGCACTGAGCGCCATCGGACGCGGCAGCCGGAGCGTGGAGCAGCGCGATTTGATCGATGGAATCAAACGCGAATTCCGCAAGGATAACAAGACCATACAGCTGATCAGGAGCCATGCATCATGAGCGAGTTTCTTTATCGGAGTCAGACCGCGGCAGACCGGGAAGCGGCCGGAAAAGTCAGCCAACGGAAAGGCGCGGATGTGTTGCAAGATAACCGCGCTCCCGGGGTCCAAGCCAAAGCGGGCATGTCGGCAGAGAATCGCAGCGGCTTGCCGCCGCTACTAAAGGCAGGTATCGAGTCCTTGTCCGGCATGAGCATGGATCATGTCAAGGTTCACTATGCCTCTGGCAAGCCGGCTCAGCTCAACGCGCACGCCTATGCCCAAGGCAACGAAATTCATCTCGGGCCGGGCCAGGAACGGCACCTGCCGCACGAGGCCTGGCACGTCGTGCAGCAAGCGCAGGGGAGGGTGCGTCCCACCGTACAGGCGGCAAGTGCGCCCATCAACGATGATGCCGGACTCGAACGCGAAGCCGATCTGATGGGGGATAAGGCGACCCAGATGAAAACGATGGACACCGGCTGGTCCCGCGCCAAGCCGGCTGCGCAGGCGAGCGGTGTCAGTGCCATGCCGGTGCAGGCAGTGTTCGTCAATAATGGCACCGGCCAAAAGGTCAGCCACCTGGCCAGCCAGCCCGCAGTCAATCCGGCGCCGCCCTCGCCTTTGGGCGGCACGATACAGCGTAAATTGACGAAATGGGAGGAGATCCAATCCGACGGCCGAGGCGCCATCTGGGCCCCCCACCGTACCAGCATTGACGGCGAGGGCCAGTCCTTGGGAACCGGAGCGGCTGTCGACGGGCGGGCCGAGGCCACCGCAGCGACGATCACTTACACCGGGGTCGGCGACGCGCAACCCCAAAATCAAATCGCTGCTGGCGGGCGCGGGGTTTCGGTAACAGGGTTGGGGCGGCAACAGCCTCCCGGGAACATGCCTGGCGCCTGGACGACACCAGGTGCATTAAAGGGGCTTACCAAGAATGCCGTCGACTACAAATGCCAACAACTTCTTCCGTCCAAGCTCGGTGGTAGCGGCGAGGCCCAAAATTATGTCGCCTTGCCGCCGGAAACAGCACAAAAACTGACACTGCTCCAGCAAAAAGTGGTGGCTTTGGTTCACAAACACTTTACCTACCTCAATTACCAGGTGGCTGTCACTGAAAGCAAGGATGGCGGGCTTAGCAATGTCCCCTATGCATCGGCGCTCGAGATTTCCTGGAAACAGATCAATAACGCAGGTGCCGCAGTGGAGGCATCTGCCGGAAAGTCAACGCTCAACATCCCCAGCCCCAGCCTACTCGCAGGTGGAACTGCCCAAACTCAAAATACCCCCCAACAGAACGAAGCCGGTAACGCCAACAGCGCGCATGAAAACGTAGCCGCAGAAAAAGCACGTGGCGCCCGCGTCGACTTCACCACACGCATCGTGTTTTCTGCGCCCGATGCCTCAGGGGATGGCAGCCAGATGGAGGCTTTCAGTCTAGGACCGGACCACAAGATAGGCGACGAGCCTGAGTCCGGCGATAAGATCTGGAATCAACGAACAACCAAACTCAAAGCAGCGGCTGGTGGCAAAAAAACCTATGTGGCCGGCCATTTGCTCAATCATCACCTGGGCGGGCCGGGCAATAACCAGCGCAACTTGGTTGCGATTCCTGCAGATGCCAACGATCTTCACGAATCCAAGGTGGAGTCGATGATCAAGAAGCTGGTTAACAGCCAGCATGCCTGGGTTTACTATAAAGTGCAGGTTACGCATGCAGAAGACCATGCCACGCGCTACGCTTCCGCGCTGGTCTGTCATTGGCACCAACTTGATCTGCACGGCGATCCCATAGCGGGAACGGCCGGGGCGACAACGATTGGGATTCCGGCGCCATCGAAATATAGCGTGGCCGCCGTTGCCACGCAGAATCTGCCGGAGCACAGCCAGCGGCATGCCGATGCCGCAAAAAGCACGTTTTCTTACGATGAGGTGCTGCTTGAAGACAGTGCTACCCTGGGGCATCAGCGTCACGTTATGCAACCCCTGGTCGCAAACCTCAAGGCCTTGGGACTAGAACCCACGTTTGCCAGCAATGGCGCGCTCGCGGCCGATTTGAAGGGATTGCTAGCGGAAATCATGCCAACAGAAGACGAATCCAAACTGTTCCAGTACATCTCAGTGACGGCGGAAGAGCTCAAAAAACACATGGACTTGAAGCAAATACTCGGTCTTGACCCTCTCCTCACAAGGGTCCTGACACTGCTGCCGATGATTCATTCAGCCTCCTCAGATCGCCGATCGGCGACCGCTTCCCTGGCAAACAGTTTTATTAGGAAACACTTTAATGAAAAGAAGAGCGCCCAAATCTACGAAGTGATCACGTTGGGCCTACGCAATGAGACGATGCGGATGAATACGTTGCTCAAGTACTTTGACGCTTTGGTTTACCGGCTTACGGACATCTATGCGGAACTGAAAAGGCATCGCAAACAACTGGAGGCTGCGGCACAAGGGGCGGCGCATTGGTCCGGCATGCCGCAGGCTGCTGCGCACGCCAGTGCTGAAGCCCTCGCGAGCCATACCTCGATCGCATTGAAAACTGGCGTTGAGCGCGTGGTTGCTGCCAGCAGCGCCCCCATGTCGCCGAATCAGAGCTTGAGTGTGGCAGAACAAGAGACTGGCGACCGTTTCGACAATCCGGCTGCGGCCCGCAGCGCGATCGCTAAGGCAAGGGGCAATATGGATCGGCCTCAGCCGGCGTCTTCGGTGCCGGCTTCCAAGGGCTATGCAGCCATCTTGATTGAACGGATCTGCAGCCATAAACAGCCTTGGCCAAAAGGTGGACCTGGCGGTGTCGCGGATGCCATCGCAATGACTGTGAGCACGCTCGTCGCCGGTTGGCCGCAGACGGAGGACGCGATTCGCGTCACCATCCCGGCCTTATATGACGCCCACACCGCGGCATTTAACGAATATATGGCCTGGCTGCAGAAGAACTTGCCTAAGTAGGGAGGGTTTGAGGGCTTCACCGGAGCGGCCGCGAGAATGCGCTGAGAATGCGCCGTCGCGCAGCTTGCAACGGGATACGGCCTCTACTTGGCCGCCTCCGCTGATTCCACCTTCTTCCTCTCGGCTCGTGCCCGCACTTCTCTCTTTTCCAGCTCAACGTACTCGGCCACGGCCTTTTGCTAGACGACGACGCATTGGGCGCAATCGGGATGCGCGTTGGCGGCAGTAATAATCTGGCGCAGTCCGTGCTGCTTGCGTTCAATAACGAACTCCAGCGGCGTCTCTGGACGCTTTCTGCCTTTTACCACTGGCTCTTGCATGAGTTCGACATGCCGCTTGAAGAGATAGTCGGTCAACCTGGGCCAAGGGACTGGACTTGTCTGGATCCCAACTGCGCGATGGTGCGAATCCCTCGTCCAAAGCGGCCGCGAAGACGGCCATGTCTTTCTCCTCAAACCTGCCCTCAAAGCCGGCATCCTGGCCGGGCCAGACATAGTGCCTTGGGTCTGCCCGGGGCTGATCCATGAACACCTGCCTTTTCCGCCCGGGTAGAATGTTCTCGAGGACAGAGGCCCGCCGCCAACTGCGGCTCGACTCGTCCGAAATCCCGGCAGCGTCGCGTTGCAGGGCGCCCGTGCTGTACTCCGAGGCAAGGTCGATGAATACGGTGGGAGTACCGGCGAAGGCCATGGAGTCGGTGTTCCCACTGATTCTCCAGCTGAATAATCATGGGCGTCTTTCGTGAAACGCAACGCCTAAACATACCATTAACTATGAAGCAGTTGCGGTTAAATTCTCAAATTACGCAACACTTCATTAACTACCCTGTTTCGGTCTTGGTACTTGCGGGCGTTGTTGCGTGTGCCGGTGCCATTGCATTCGCACTCTTGGTAGTTATGGCGAGTGTTGCGTAGCATTTTTCTCGAGTTAACAGGCATCAGTCCTTCTTTCGACATGAAGTATGTTGCGCACCCAGGATAATGTTGCATGATTTATGCCCAGTCACGCAACACGCTTTTCGTATATCGATTCTGGGGATGAATTGCCTGTTGCGTGCAGCATTCTTCACCGATCGTTGAGTGCTAACGGTTTAGGTGTTTTTCTGTATGGCATACGATTGTCGCTGGAAATGCAATTTGGCGGACTCGGCAAGCGAATCGTGGCCGATGGTGACAATGTGTGTATTTTTTCTTTGGGCAAGCTGATATGCTAATCAAATGTCAATGCCATTTTGTTACTCCTCAGTGCCGCCTAAGAAAACATTATTTTGAACTCAAAAGGGGACCTCGGATTACCGTCAATTCTGGCCAGATGCTGACGATGCCGCGCGCCAAAAAGTGATCTCGTCGCCAACCGGACCAATTTCTTGGTTAATTTTTGATCTGAATCTGCCTTTTCCAGCGGTCCGAACGGACTTCGGGCGTTACAACGCCTCGATGCCGGCCTCCTTCAGATAGGAAAACCGCTGCAAATTGTAGGCCGCGGCCTTCCAGTTTAGATGCAGTGTGGCGCGAGCAAGATCGACCGAACGAAATACCTTGCCGCCAAGATACTCTTGGCTATTGCTTTTCAGTAATGGTTCGACCTAAGCGTTACATCGGATCCCTAATCTGTTGGCTGGCGGAATGTTGGACTATGCGTTGGCCAACGCTACTTGAGAGTGGTGCGGGCATGACATTTTCGCTTGTCTTTCGAACTGCGACAGTAAGGTATCTTTCGTTAAAATTCTTGCACCGGTACAAGAAATTATTATCGAATACCGCGTTAGTTTTAACAACGACACTTTCTCTCGCCGGTTGTCTTACCCCACACGCATATTCCGTTACCGCAACTCCGGCTGGACTGCGCATTTCGACGCCCTATAGCTACTCGGGTGACGATGGTCGTCGCTCAATTGTTTATTTCCCTCCGAAGCAGACATCGGAATGTTATTTCTCCGCCAAAGCCGACGTTTCTCTGTTGATTTGCATGAGCTTTTGACCCAACTTTAGGCATAGATTTGCATTGCCCAATGACCCCATGCAAGTAGGATGTAGAGCATCCTTTCATAGGTCGATTGGGCTAAAAGGTGGGGCAATCATACCGGGTCAAATCGGCGCGCAAATCTACAGTCTGGGGTTTATTTCGAATCGAAATGAACCACGACTCAAGGATCTGCCCAAGCCGGCCGTCGTCCAGTGATGCCAGCGCGTCATCCAGGGACCCGCAGCCCCACAATTCATCGGCATGCTGATACAGATTGTCGAGATAGCGCAGCTTCTTTAGACGAGTTGAGTCAGCCAATGCGCCATCCGTGAGTGCGCTAACCTATAGTTTTAGACGATCGTCATCGTCCATCGGTTCGACCTGTTCATTTTCGCCCATCAATTACTCCTCGCGTTTTTGCATTTCGGCATCATACACGGCGGCCGATCGGCGCTGTGACGAAAGTCGACGTTTACCGCCGATATACATTTCCCCAAGGATTTCGGTTTTACGCTTCTTCATTCATTAAAGTTTCCGAATGAAAAGTTCAGAAATTGACTTTCGGTAAAAATAATTTCCTGCCGTCCTTGAACCTGAAGTTTTCGTCCCAAGCTAGCCTAAATGTTGTAAGGGTGGAAACCAAACGTTTCCTAAGAAGAATTCTGATGCTGGGGGAAGTATGGCTAAGCGGACCTGGGAAGAGAGGCGTGCGAAGGATCGGATCGCGACGCGCATGGATGAAGTAAAAACGGTCACGATTAAAGAGTACGTGCGCACCACTGACCTCACTGGCTTGGCCAACGGAGTGGCGTACCGCGTGGACGGGGTGCATCTGTACATCGATATTTTGAACATCGGCGAGATGCTCAATGTCACCACCGTCGAAGGTGAGCGGTCCCATCAACGCACGCTCAGGTTCCTCAATCTGCACTACCGCGCGGTGCGGAACATACTGCTGGATGTGGACGCCATCGAGGTCGACTTTCACAACCAGCGCCTGCATGCTGTCTTCGCCAAGCCCTACGGCGACGAGAAGTCGCGCGTGATGAAGGCGGTGGCCACTGCGCAGTTGATTCGGGATGTTCTAGCCAAGACCGGTGAGAACGGTGACGACCCACTGCCAGCCGCAAAAACGCGCGTCGGCATCGATTCGGGCAAGGCGCTCGCGGTGAATAACGGTCGGCGCTCCAGTCGAGAGCCGCTGTTCCTCGGCAACCCGGCCAACCAAGCGGCCAAACGCGCCGGGGGGAGTGCTGAGGGCATCTACATGACGAACAACACCAGGGTCGCTGCCGGCTGGGACAAGGTGCTGGATGTGGATGCGACGAAGGTCACTGCGAAACAGGTCACGGAAGCGCAGGACCATGCGGCCCTTTCGGTGACCGTGGAGCAGGTGGTCAATAAGTGGGAGGAAGAACTGGAGAGCAGTCCCATCGGCAGTTTTGTATTCTCCCGCCATACGCCGCCTTTCCAGACACTGGCAATCGAGGAACTGACGCCTGCAAATTCACGCCGGCAGGAGAGCGTGTCGCTGTATGCCGACATCGACAACTTTACCCGCTACGTGGCTGACCGCATCGATGATGATGAACAGGCCAAGAGCGTTGTCAAGGCGCTGCACGTACTTCGGGGTGAACTGGACAGCGTTCTGCATGAAGACTTCGTCGGCAAAAAAATCCGCTTTATCGGTGACTGCGTTCACGGGATATTGATAGAAGGGACTGCCCTAACGACCGATGACGCCGAGACAGCCAAGAACGCGATTCTCTGCGCTGCAGCGATGCGCAGCAGCTTTAACCTGGCGCTGGCAGAACTGAAGAAGGCGAGCATCAATGCTGACGATCTGGGACTGCAGATCGGACTGGAGCATGGAATCACCTCGGTCACCCGACTCGGCATCAAAGGCGAACGCGTGCGATGCTGCATCAGCCGTTCAGTATTGCAATCGGAGGCGGAGCAACGGCGCTGCGCCGGCCGCCAAACAGCAATCGGCTCCGCACTGTACGATAATGCGCCCGAAGCTTTCCAAACCGTCTTCGGCTCAACACGGCGCCGCGCCGACTTTGACTACGCCGTGGCAATGGAGGCCCTGGAGCCCAAGGAGGACTCAAAAAAAAATTCCGCCTCTATTGGATCTAGCCTGGCCAAAGCCGCACTGCCAACCGCTGCCAGCGCGGGGTTCACATTTAACGCGACGGCGGCCCAGCCCTCCCGGAGCCTGCGGGGCTTTTCCTGATGTGGTTTCAACAGCAGGCCGATCGCTTGGCGCTGGAGCAGCAGGTCATCGCTGCTCTGGTTGCCGAGGGCTGGGTAAAAAATGTCGCCTGGCATATCGACGTGGAACAGGGAACGGCCCGCGTCGACGTCGACTTGCTGGCCGGCGAAAAATGGTGGGAGGCCAAAGTTGTTTATCCCTTCATTTATCCGTACGCGCCGCCACAGGTGATCCCGCGGCAGGAGGCGAGATGGACTTCACACCAATGGGCGCGCGGTGAACTGTGTCTGGAAATACGCGCGGATAACTGGCACCCCACCCTGACTGCTGCCGATATGATCCGCAGCGCACGCAAACTGCTCGATACCGAGGCGACGCTGGACGACACCGGTGCGCCGCTCGAAGTGATTTGTGATCACCGTTTTACGGAAGGCCAGCGCTTGTCGTTGGAATTGATAAGGCTTGTGCTGACCGACGATCTCATCGCGGAAGTGCAGCGACGCGGTGCTGTGGTGAGCCTGCTGGAACTCTCACAAATGGAATTCGACTTATCGTGGGTATTTACCGGCATTGCCTTAATTGCCGATGGAGCCTTCGATGAATGGATTGATCGCGGTATTCCCAAGCAATTCAACGCGCACGTTGTCAGTAGTGGTCGTATCGCTAAACTGGAGGACGGGGACAGTCGTCATCTCGTCCTCACTGCGGCCGAATGCGCGCCAGCAGAAGTTTGGAAGCATTTCTCCGATATACCTTTCGACAGTCCGAAGGTGGTGGTTGGGATATTGAACGGCAAGGTCCTGGCGAAGTTTCTTGGCAAAGATAAGACTTTTGATGTTGCGAGCGTTCCTATGGATAACCAACAACGTACCCCGGTTCGAAATGACGCGGTAATTGGAAAGCGGGTGGCGATCGTCGGATGCGGCTCCATGGGGAGCAAGGTAGCTGCCAGCCTGGTTCGATGCGGCGTGTCGAATTTTCTGTTATTTGATGGCGATGTTTTAAAGCCTGGAAACCTTGTGCGCAACGAGCTGGACTGGTCTGCCATCGGCGCACACAAAGTCGATGGAGTAGTTAATCGCCTGAGGGCCATTAATCCCAAAGTAGAAGTCGACAGTTGGAAAGGGCGGCTGGACGGACATTACTCGATGGCGACCATACTGAGCGCCTTAGAAAAGCTAGGGAAATGTGACTTGATTGTCGAAACATCGGGAAGCGGGCAGGGTTTCAGCGTCGCTGCTGCAGTCGCGACGCAAGAACACATCCCGATGGTCTGGGGACGCGTGTTCGGCGGTGGCTACGGTGGCTACATCGTTCGATCCAGGCCTGGTATCGAACATCCACCGCTCGATGTGCGCCATCAGGTCTATGTCGCGATGACAGACCCCTCGCTACCGAAGCCGCCGGATGACAGCGACATCGACTACGGCAGCGAACACGATGAACAGGCGATGATTGCCGACGATGCCGATGTCTCAGTGATATCTGCCCACCTTGCCCGCATGGCGCTTGACACGCTTCGACCGCCAGAGCTGTCAGACTATCCCGAGTCGGCATACCTTATCGGATTACGCACGGAATGGATTTTTGAAACGCCGCTCGAGACACGGCCAGTTGCTTTGCCCCGAATTGCACACGAGCCAGCCAATGATTGAAGTGATTTTGAGTGCCAAGTGCGCGAGAAAATTAAAGAGAGAGTTGCGTTCTGCAGGACGGAACGAAATCGGGGGCGTGCTCGCCGCTGAAGAGATTGGCGACGGTAAATTTTTGGTGAAAGCACTGTCCGTTCAGCGAGACGGCACCCCGACATCATTTGTCCGCGACCCCGTGCAGCACCGCAAGTTCATGCGCCGCTTCCATCTGCTGACCGGAAACCAACCACGGCGGTTCAACTATCTTGGAGAGTGGCACTCGCACCCCAGTTTTCTGGCGCTGCCCAGCGAGCCCGACCTCCGACAGATGCAAGCAGAAATTGTCGACCCAGAACAAACTGCTTCTTTTTTGGTGCTGTTGATCGTTAAGTTGGGCAAAGATGCAGGGCTCATTGGGTCTGCGCATGCTTTCCGGCGGAGCCACGTGGCTATGCGAGTCGCTTTGGGGGCTGAGCAGGGAGCCGTCATACACGAAGAAGGTTCTGCAAACGCGCCCGGACCGATACGAGCGCTGCGCAGATTTTTGGGCTGACTGAACCTGGCCCGAGTTCAAAACGCTTCAGAAATCGAATCCTATTCGCTAGTCGGAATTTTTTACATGGCACCTACGCCGTGCCGACCGGCGCTCGCCCCGTAGCTAGCGATCTGCAGGTGAAAGCATCATTTTGGCCCCATCTGGCCCCGCTCCATTCGTACATGGCCGATGCAATGGCCAGCCATGGGCCGGCCGGACTGTCAGCCTTTTTTACAATTGGCTGGCTCCCAGATGCCTTCTGAACGACTGAGGGGAGGATAACTCCTTGACCAAGCGGGAAGAAGCTGTGGTGGCACGGATTGTGCGAGCCACCACAGCTGAGCCCACTTCCAAGGATCGGCCATGTACCCACTCAAACTTTCCCGGATATTTCTTCGCACCGAGGCCCGCCGCTGGAAGACAGCCACCGCCACGTTGATCACCACCATAGTCTTCCTCTGCGCTCCGCCCAACGCGACGGCAACAGCGCTGAACTTCATCGTTGACACGTCGCACCTCGCGGGCACCGGAGTCTTGTTGTCGTTTGATCTCATCGGCAATGGCATCCCCGCAAACAGGGCGGTCATCAACGCGTTCAAGACCGGTGCTCCGTTCGGCGCAAGCAGTGCCACCGGGAATGTCATTGGAACCTTGCCATTGCCGGTAACGCTGGACGACAACGGCAACTTCTTTAACGAAACGAGCGTGCTGATTCCCGCGCTAGCCAACGATATTTCGTTCACGATCACCACCACGGACAATGGGCCGGTCACTGCGGCGACGCCCGATGCGCTGTCTCTGTTCCTCCTTGATCCTGCGAGTGGCATGCCGCTGTTTTCGACCAACGATCCCACCGGTTCGGACGCCCTGTTTCTGCTGAATATCGATGGCAGCGTGGGCGGCGACCTGCGCCTGTATGCAGCTACCTCGAACGAGGTTCTACTTTCGGCGGTACCGGCCGCGGTCGCGCTCCCCGAGCCGTCAACGCTCCCGTTGGCATTACTTGGCCTGGCGATGCTCGTATTCGCCCCGCGCGCGCGTCGACGGGTGGGGATCGTATGCGCACTGGGATTGCTGGCCAGCTTCAACGTACTGGCGGCCAGCGACGTAAGCGACAAAGTATCGGTCGTGAAAGGCGGCCTGGTCCTGAATCGGACCACCTCGACTTTCGACGGCACGCTCACGATCACCAACATCTCGACAACGCCCCTGTGGGCACCGATGACGATCACCGTCAAAGACATTACCGGTCCTGGCGTCGCGCTCTACAATTCCATCGCCAGCGATCCGGACGGAAACGCAACGGTGAAGGCAAATCCGAAAAACGGCTTGCTTGCGCCGGGCGACAAAGTTGTGGTGCCGCTGAAATTCATTAATCCGCAACGCGTCTCCTTCGACTACCAGCCGGCTGTCTCCGGCACGATCATGGATGTGGCCAGCAGCGCGGTGCTGCACGTGACCGTTCACGCGTTCTCTGGCGACAATGACCAGCCACAGGGAGCCCCGGCGGGCGCAGGCTATACCATCCTGATTGACGGGATAGCCCGGGCCGTCACCGATAATGCCGGCGCAGCAACGCTCATTATTCCGGCGTCTTCGACGACCGTCGGCGCGCGTCGCCCGCCGTCGCAAGCCGGTGTCGCACCGCTCACGCCGGTGGCCGGGCAAACGCAGACCGTCGATATCGTCGTGAGCGACGACGCGGAGCTGTACGGCGACGCCCGGCTGCGCATCGACCAAGTCCAGCAGTCCTTGTTGCCAATCGACTTCGCGGCGCTGCGCCTGCGCTTTGTCGATGCCAACGAAAGCACGGTCAAACTGAGCAGTGTTACCAGCGTCGAGCTCTATGACGGAGATGACCATTCCCTCGGGCTGGAAACGATGAACTTTCAACTTGATGCTGACGGCACCGTGGCACCTGTCGATCTGTCCGCGATACGCACGCTGCTCAATCGAAGCGGACGGCTGCAACTTGAATTGATGGGGACCGACGCCAACGGCATTGAATACAGCGCCCGCCAGGCGTTTTATATCTCCCGCAACAAGGTGTCAGGCGCGCTACTGCCACCGCCCAGCTTTCCAGGCCTGCAACTGGGCGCAATACGCGTCGTGGGAACCATCCTCAATACCGGCATCGTTGTCGCGACCGTGACGGATGCGAACGGACACTTTGACCTTCCCAGTCTCCCCGATGGCAACCTGAAGATCGCAGCGCAGACTTTCCAACTGCAGCGTTACTACTATGGCGCTGGCGTCACGCCCCTCAGCTACGATACGACGCTGTCCGTGCCCATGCTGTCAGCCCAGGATATGACGGCTGCGGTGGTATCACCTATTATGGCCTTCGCCGCCAAGTCAGCGCTGAAGCCCGGCCAGGAGGCGCTCGCTGCGAGCCCAGGTGTGGAAGGCGTCAGCGCTCGGCGCCCCGAGGACATCCCCCGGACCACGGAGCGGCCAGGGAGGAGGGCGCTTGCTCTGGCAGCGCCCCCCAACGCTGTGACCGTCGATGTCACTGCCGGGGACCAGAATGTCCCGAGCAGCCAGAGTGCGACGCTGAACGTGCCAAAAGGGACTGCGAATGTGACCCTCACGTATACCGTCGCGTCGGAAGAGTATCCGTACTATGTCAATGCGCAAAGCGTCTTCAACGATGTCTGGAACGTTACTGTCCTTGCCAACGGAGCGGGCGGCAAACTGTATGATCTGACGATGCAGGTCAATTCCCAGCTGGAGAGCGACCCGGTATGGCTGCCCGACGGCACCACGGGCGAAATCAAAAAAGTGTTGAATGTGGCCAGTCTGGCCAAGGACGCCGACATCCAGCTCGTCTTGTCGGCGTTTGCGACCAATATCGGGGACAGCTATCTGGCGACATCGGTGCACGCGGTGCTCACGCCCGGCGGGGTACTAAAGATTAACAGCGTTACGGCGCGGCTTCCAGACCAGTTTACCCACAACGACGGTAGCTATTACAGCATCCCAGCATCGGGTGAGACCAATCACTACCTGCGCTACTTCGACATCGATTTCTCCAAGCCAGATGAGGCGAACATCACACGGGTCAAGACCGAGTTGCTCGATGCCGGCGACGATGCTCTGGTGTTGGAAACCGCGCCGGGTGCCGATGCCACCCTGATCGATGACCATACCCTGCGCGTGCTGGCGTCGTTCAGGAATACACCGTCCGGGATCGACGGCGTGCCTCCGCCGAGCGAGGCGATACGCTACCGTTTTACGCTTTCCGCGCAGGATGCCGACGGCAATGAGCTAAAAGATGACAAGACGGACGTCGGGAAGCATCCGCTGTGGCGTATGCCCGCAGGTATGCCGCGCTACAGTACACGAGAAGTGGGGGGCGACGACTGGTGCTCAAAGCGGGCCTATGAATGGATGGTGGACAACGCCGGGTTGCTGAAGGCGATCAACGACATCTCCTTTGAACACGGCGTCGACGTGGAACCCGTCCCTCACGCCGGACACGCGAAGGGGACCGATATCGATATGTACCACTTCTACCTGTTCCCGGGCGCCGACCAGTCGAGTGGCACATCCAACTACACCAAGCTGGTGGAACGCATCCGCGACCTGCCCAAACAGAACAGCAGTGATCCAGCCCAAAAGGCACTGGGCATCGAAGCCAAGGCCGAGGTCGCCGCCTGGATTGGCGCCACGCGCAGCGGCATCGACGCCCTGGGCGCGTTGGGCGAGGTCGCGCAAATCGGTTACATCAACGCGGGCCCGAATGCCACGGGCATCGGTGGCGCGAGTTGGGGCGCTACGTTGCTGAAAACTGGCAAGGTGAAGGTCGATGGCGTCGAATACGTGGTGGTGGGGGACAGCTGGACCAATGCCAAATACCGGCCGTGGGCGGGTCACCATCACCACGTCCACATTACACTGCAGTTCGATTGAGCGGGAATGGCAGGTCAGGCAGGCAAGAACACCGGCGACGGACTTCCACGACCATTTTCGGTGTTTCAGCATTGAAGACTGGAGGATCACGCATCGCCTTCCATGGAGGTCAGGTTGTCCGCCGGAGGCAGGCAGGGAACTTCGGAAGCGATTGAAATGGTGGGCACTGAACGGCTGTCGCATCATGGAAGCCAATGCGCTGCACGGCTTGATCTCGCTCAAACCGCGCAGCGACAGCACTTGCTGAGGCAATCGTACGTGCTTACGCTGGATCAAACGCCCCCCCACTGTGAGGGACTCATGCTGTACGAATTCATTCAACAACATCGGTCTTGGTTGCTCGATCACGCCAAGAAACTACGCGATGCGCGCGCACAAGTGGCACGCGACCCGCAGATGGAGCAGGGCTTCGCGGTGTTCCTGGACCAGCTGATCGAAAGCCTGAAAGTCGAGCAGGAACAAGGCGCCTACAGCAGCAGCGACATCTCCGGCCCCGCTTCCGGCGTGCCGTCACAATCGGAGATCGGTGGCACTGCTTCGGCACAAGGAGCGCAGATGTATGATCTGGGGATCTCGGTCGACGATATGGTCCATAGCTACGGTGACCTGTGCCATGCGATCGTCGATCTCGCCGATGCCGAGAACCTGCGGCTCGGCGTGGCCGAATTCCGGCTCCTCAATCACTGCCTCGACAGTGCCATCGCCAACGCGGTCGCCGAATACAATTTCCAGCATGACGCGGCCACGACCATCGCCATCGAGCAAGACGAACGTCGTCGCTTGACGGCGTTGGGCGATCAATTCCGCAAACTCCTGGGCACTGCAACCACTGCCATCTCGGCACTCAAGGCGCGAGAACTCACGCTAGGCGGCATCACTGGCACCATACTCGAACGCAGTCTGATGAACTTGGACGCGATGGTGAACCAGCTTCCCCATGAAGAACCAGCCGCCGAACCCTCGCCAGCACTGCTGAACCTGTTCTCGCTTGCGACCTTTCTTGAACGAATCGAGACAACCCTACAGCCTTGCGCCGAGGCGTTGTCTCTCCATCTGACACTGGCAGCAACAGACCCTCGTCTTGCCCTCACAGGCAGCCGCGACACGCTTCAAGCTGCGATCATCTGCTTGCTGCAGACCTGCTTCGTTCAGACCGGCCGAGGGAGCGAGATCTCACTGCACGGCTATCGGCGCGGCAGGTACATTATGGTCGATATCGTCTGCCCGACCCGCCAGAGCAGGGCTGAGGAAGATGCTGCGGCATTGATGGTGGCACGCCAGCTCCTTAGTAGCTGTGGGGGCCAGCTGCTGGTTCGCAACAACGACAACGATCCATTCACTTTTTCTCTGCGCTTACCCCGGCATACCATGCCGACGTGATGGGCACTGCCGCAGACCGGCCGGCTGTATTTGCTGTTTACGAAAACGTGCGCGTTAGCCGGGAAAGCCTTTAGCAGTAAAGGCAGCATGGTCCTCCCCATGCCATTCCAGAATGTCTCCACCAATCGGGCGCAGGCAATGTGCTCGAATTCTCACTCCCCGTCCGTCTACCCGGTTGGCCAACAGCCCGGTCATGCGCCTGCGCCACACAGCGACTACTTGCGGTTGATATCTCCACGGCTGGCGGCACCGCCATCCCGAAGGGTGAAAATTTTTTGGGATTTCGCTCACCTTTGAATAGGTGAGGGTTTATTAGGGAAAGTTCTCACCTTTTAAAAGGTGAAAATATTTTTCTATTTAAATCACCTTTAAATGGTGAGAGTCTTTGAAAATAAAATTCACCATCGCAAAGGTGAATACAAATGTCGAAGAAATTCACCTACAAATTGTCGGCCTTTAAACTCAATAAACATATTGAGTTATTTAAAAAACCATGCAATAAATACAGACTGTCAATCCTGTCATAAAGGAGGTTTAGCCATGCACCAAGCATAAAATGAAAAGGCCCGTTGGTGAGACAACGAGCCTGTACAACCTGTAGACGCGTATAGATTGTGCTCGCCTTTCGGAGCGCAGTCAAGGACTTTGCGCGCCTTTTTTATTGGCCTGAATAAGCCGATTTTGAAAGCGATTAAAGCCATGCACGATTCACAATACAGTTCCCAATTCTCTCCCGACCCGTCCGAATATCACCGGCAGGTCCCAAGTTTTAAAAACGTCAAGGGGCGTCGGAACCCCAAAGAAAATATCTGGTTTTTCGACTCTCCCAAGAACGACCAGCGCTTCACCATCGCCACCGACTTGCTATTTATCAACGTCATCCTGTTGGAGGGCGACGTTGATGTCTCCCGCTACGTCTTCGCCGCGTCTTCCGACGAACCGACGATCCGCGTTTATCGCCAGGATGGCGAAGCACAGTGGTGGGACGTAAAACACAGTAAGCGGGTACGCGAATATTCCAAAGGCTCCGTGGCCGCCGCGCAGGTCGAGACGCTGAAATTGAGCGCCGCCGCGGCAGGCGCGACATACGTGCTCAAGACGGAGCGGGATATTCGGGGAAAAGAAATCCTGTTCGACAATTGGCTGAACTTGTGTTCGGCGATCACCCGATGCCGGACGATGTCGACCGAAGTCGAGGCGGTGGCCTTGAAGGAGGCATTCATTGGCCAGCCATCCCTGCCGCTCAGCGAGTTGCTGCGGCTGCCGGATACGGACCCGGCGCACATGCTCGCCCTGGTTGCGTTGTCGCTGCAGGGAGGGCAGCTGCGTACAGATCTGGACGGCCAGCTCTTTGGGCCGCGCTCTATCCTGACCAGGAGGTACGTATGAAGCGCGGTGCGATCCGAACCTTGATTCCCTTGGCGTACAAGGATCTGAACATATGGCCGGCGCCGGAGGTGACCGCACTTAGTGGCGATACCCAGCGCGCCTACCTGGATCGGCGCAGGGCCGTGGAGGCCTATGCCAGTGGCACCTCGTTTGACGAAATCCGGACGAGAACCGGTAAGGGGCGCTCGGAGGTCAAGCGTCTTGTCGGCCGCTGCCTGATCCTCGGACCCAGCGGACAAATCCAGGGTTTCTGGGCGCTGCTACCGGGTTGGCGGGCACGGGGCTATGGCCGCGCCAAGCCGGTCCGCCACAGCAAGGGCAGCGGCTCGGGCGGTTGCGCAGGCGCGCTCGACCAATTGTTTCAGCGCTTTCCCGAGCTGCAATTGTTGATGCACGACTTGTACCTCGGCATACCACGGAAGAATGACGCGCTGCCGGAGGCGCGCATGACCATCCGCGAGATCCACGATACCTTCAAGGCCGAGCTGCGCAAGCTGGGCCTGACCGCTGGCGACTGGCCGTTTAATACCTCCAACGAAGGGTATAAGTCGCTCTGGCAATACTTCAAACAACTGCACTGTGAGAACGCGGAGAAGGCCACCCGGGCGCGGTCCGGCACCGACGCGGCCCGGCGCCATTCGGTCGGCAATGGTGTGACGCCCCTGATTCCCGTACTGCGACCATACAGCTTCGTGCAACTGGATTTTCATAAGGTCGACGCGGCCTCGGTCATCGTGCTGAAAAACGATCATGGCGAAGAGTTCGAGATTCCCTTGTCGCGCTGGCATTTTGGACTGTTGTGCGAGGAGGTTTCGACCGCCATTCTGGGGTTTTATGTGGTGTTGGCCTTAAATCCCAGCGGCGACGATACGCTCGAAATCATCCAGAACGCGATCATGCCGATGGCCGAAACCGATTCCTCCGTGCAGCTCGCCGAGGGAAACTGCGTCGTGATCAATCAGCTGATGCCGGAACTGAGCCGCCAGTGTTTCGCCGTCCTGAAGGTGGACAACGCCTGGTGCAACGCGGCGAACGAGGTGGTCAACAACATCATCGCCACGGTCGGATGCGCTGTCAATTTTGGTCCCACCTATGCATGGTGGCGCCGTCCACTGATCGAACGCATATTTGGGGCGCTGACCCGCCGTGGCCTGCAGCGCCTGCCGTCCACCTACGGCTCAGGTCCGGGAGACACCAAGGTGGACGACCCCAACGGGGCGGCCCGGGTATTTCGCGTTGAAGTGTCCGATTTGATCCGGCTGTTCAAGCGGTGCGTGCGCGAGCACAACCATCACAGGTCAGAAGGCCTGCAATTCATGACGCCGTTGCAGCGCCTGCGGGCTGCGCTGGAAGCACCGCACAGCGGCTTGTTTTCACAGCCGCTGCCGAAATCGGTTGAGAAGTATTGCCCGCTGATGATGCATGCGCAGGAAGTCACCGTCAGTGGCAGCCAGAAGAAGAACGTGCGTCCCCATTTCTACATGTCCGGCCACAGACATACCAATGAGCTGCTCGCCAATTCCTGGCATCTCATCGGAAAGAAGCTCATCGCCTACGTGGACAGGCGACTGGCCCGGCGCGTCTTTGCCGTCGTCGTGGAGACGGGGGAGCAACTGGGACTGATGAAAGTGTCGGGGGCGTGGGAGGACAGCAACGTGTCCTGGCGCGACCGGCAACTTCTCATCCGAGCCGGACGGGCGGCGCGTGATAACGCGCCCAAAGAAGATCCGGTGGCCGTGCTCCGTCAGGAAAAGATGGCCCAGCTTGCGCAGCTGCCGAAATCCCAACGCAATCGTTCCTCGCAGGCGGCGCTGGAGCTGGCCCGTCTGAACCGCCTGCAGCCCGTTGAAGAAAGTCCGCCGCCCGAGGCGGCTCCGCCGGCCCCGCCGTCAGAAGCCGCAGCCCATCGTAAGCCCGACCCGTTCGGCCTGTTCGCGGCCCCGAAAATCAATCTCGTCGTGCGAGGAAATCCCAATGAGTGACAAAGATAAAAATGACGACGGCAATTCGCGGCTGGAGGCGTTCATGCTGCATCCGCTATTCGCGAGGAACGTGGCGATCCCCACGCCGCCGATTCTCGACATGTATGCGCTTATCAAGCGCATGATCGTACTGCGGGAACCCGCGGTCACATTCGAGGGGCCCAGCGGCGCGGGGAAGTCGTATGGCACGACCGTGCTGGAGGCAATGATCAAGGCCGATTTCCCGCGTGTCTGCGTCGTGGTGCACCACGCACACAACCAGCAGTACGCGTCGATCAGGGCCTTTTTTAAGCATTTCCTTTCGACGGTGGGCCACAAGGAACAACGAGGGGAGACGTTTGATCTGCGCGAACGGCTGGTGCGCATTCTGGTGGATGATGCCCGTGCCGCCGGCATGAACCTCATCGTTCTGATGGTCGACGAGGCAAACGCCATGGGGATGGAGGATTTCCTGTTTCTGAAAGATGTCAGCAATGATTTATCGATGGAGGGCGTCCAGCTCATCACTTTCCTTCTGGGGCAATCGCCGGACTTGGGAATGGTTCTGGACAACCTGGCACTGGAGGGACGCCTGGATCTTCTGGCGCGCTTTGGGTTGCGCCGTATACCGATACGCCAATGCAGCACGGCGGCAGACCTGCGTCAAATATTTGCGGCGATCGACGAGAACGAGTATCCCGCCCGGACTGGCATTACCTGGACGGCCTTTTTCGTGCCGGAGGCGTTCAAGGCCGGGTTCCGGCTTGTCCAGCAGGCGGAGAACTGCGAACGGGCGCTGCATCAGATTTTAAACTCGCCGGGTGTGAAGCAGGCATCGTTCCCCACCAGGCAGCTGTTTGCCGCGATCCGCATTTTCCTGTTGAACTTGGCGTCGACCGATTGCCAGGACTTTACGATTGCACCGGACGCTTGGCGCGATGCGATTCAGGAAGCCATGATCAAGGATGCCGCAGACATGGCAAACCGCCGCCCCGTGCGTGAGCGAACCAAGAAGGGCAAGTCATGACGAAACCGATCTCTCACTGGTCTGGACTGGACCTGACCCCATTGCCGTATGAATCCTTTTCGAGCGTGCTGCAGCTTTTTGCTTGGCGAAACGCACTCGATAGGAAAACGCTACGCTCCAACTTTCGAGAAGGACGAAGCCGGCGACTCCTGAACATTGGGCGCTTGGCCGAGGAGACGTACGGCGATATCATGGAAACGCGCTATCAGGAGGAGGAATTGGCGAGGTCTGATGGCACCTGGCAGCATCCGCGCTTCCGGTTTTGCCCGATCTGCCTGGAAGCGTGTTATCACAGCTGGCTTTTTCAATGCATTCAACTGGCGCAGTGTCCGATACACGGCGTCGCGCTCACCGACTGCTGCCAGGCTTGCGGTGCGCGGGTGCCTGGCCGCTGGGAAAGAGATGTTTTTTTTGAACGGCCTTATGAGTGCGACTTCTGCCATCGTCCATACGGCGGTGCCGCTCCTACGCTGGAGGCCCATCTGGTACTACGCGCCAATCAGACCATCCTGACCGAGCGCCTCCAGCCGTACGCGTTATGGTGGGATACCCAGTCGAATGCGCGGGGCGAGATCAGCGCCATGCGTTACATAAAGCGCTTGTCGGTTCACGAGCGGTGGGGGCCTGTGGAGGATCTCCTGCGCTCGCTGATGGACCAGGCCGACCCGGAGCTCCGCTGTCTTCGCAGCGCCGGCCCATGGCCATCAACGATACGCTTGCGCTGGCGATACCGCGCGCAGTTATATCGCCCTTACGAACAGCTATACCTACGCGGGTTCCGGGAGGTCCCCGTCAGATTCGCCCATCTCGAAACGACCATGTACCGCAGCACGCTCAAGCAGATCTTGCAATGGCTGCGCCTTCGAACAGGATTAACTGAAGCCGAAGTCCTGGATGCGGTGGCCCATCTTGACGAGGACCATTCCAAGGACATGCCGCCTGAACTGCTGGCCTTTGGCGTGCTACGGCTGCAAATCGAGTGTGGATGGCTCCCGGACTTGTTTGCAGGGCCTGTGCGGATTGAAGACGCGCGCCCTCAGGAAGGACGATGGCGACTATTCGAGGCATATGATGGGCGGGTGCCACGTATCGCATGGCGCGGTGCGATTTTGGCGCTGTACGCCGCGTGGTGTCACATTGCCCGTCGATCCTCGCACGCGGCCGCTTGGCGGTTTATCCGAATTCAGCCCAAACCCCAGCATCTGGTGCTAGTGCGCAGCGAGCTTCGGTGTCGAATCGACGGGGAATGGCTGCCGGGCAATTTCCAACACGCGGAGGAGGCTTGGTACCACGGAGAGGTTGCGTTTCTCGGCGTTCCGGGACTAGCGCTGTTCCCCCGGATCTCGCGCTCCGCGCGGCAACGACAGCCTCCGCCATGGCGCCCGCGGGAAGGGGAATCCTGAGCCGTTTCGATCTGCTGAGTGACGGTGCTGGGCGTCGGTGCCGGCAGTGGCGAACATCCTGAGGGCATGTTCGCCCGATCTGTATTTAGGTGGCGGCGATGCGGTGCACCTGGGCCAGACCAAAGACCACTCGCATGCGTCGAACGCCGATCCCGGGGGGCTGTTGGTGCGTAAAGTATCGGACTTGGGGCGCCACCTTACTTTTCCGATGACGCCGACGAGGCCTTTTGAGGATTCGCATTGTTCCTCAACTGCTTGTTGGCTTCGCGCAGTTCTTGCTGCCGTTTCCCGATGACGGAAATGCCCTTATCAAAATTCTCCTTTGATTTAGCTGAGGAGATTGTATCTTCCGAATTGCCGCAGCCGACAAGGGCCACTACCAAAATTGGGATGGTAAACGTTTTCATTTCGGTGCTCTGGATAATTGGCAAATTCTATAAGAATCACTTGCTGGGTGGTGGCGCAGACGATGGCTTCTGCGATTTTTCTTCGACCTCTAAAAGTTTCCTGTCGGACTCCAACAGCTCCTTCTGGCGTTGGGCGATCACGGCCATGCCTTTGTCCCGATTCTCCTTTGATCCAATAGAGACTGTTTCGTCCGACCTGCTGCAGCCAACAAGTGCGACTGCCAAAATTGCGATGGAGATAGTTTTCATATAGGACTCCTGTTTGCACTGTGCATTGAATAAATTCTGTCTTTGGCGTTTGCCGAGATCACCGTCGCATTTCGGCTGCCGTGGCTGAGATGGCGCCCATCGTTGGCGATGAAAATCGGGGAGCATAAGCTGTCATCGTCGCCATCGCTCCAAATCTCCCTGAGCTCTTCCAGATTCCAGCGTCCCGCTTCACCGGCCGGTAGCAGCATCGATAATTGAACGATTTTTCTATTAGCGTCCACGCGGACTTCTTTGCAGAAGTCGACGACGTCGGCTTCACGCCAAAGGAGATGGGTTTCGTGCAGCCATGCGCCGCCCTCCTGGATGGCATGACAGATGAAGAAATAAGGAATGCGCAGCTCCATGCTGACCGCCCGCCACATCCTTACTCCTTTGCCGTGGATCAAAGAAAATGTGGCGACTTGGTGGTTATCGATAGTTCTCAGCATGTCTTCGTATCACTTGTATTTCGCGGCGGTGTCGCTCGTTCGCTTTTGATTCGCCTTGATGGCCGCTATCTGTGCCACCTGGCGGACATTGGTGCAACTGATGCCGTCGGCGGTCTCCTGCCAATCCTTCTGCTTGCTCGGCGCCATGGCGCTCAGAGTATCGGCCTCAAACGCCACACGTTTTTGGGCGGCCACTTTGGCTTCTTCGACATGGGGCTCGTAGTACGCCGTGTTCTTGGCATCACCACCGATAATTGAGGACTGCTGTCGGCAAGCCGAAAGCAACGGCGCGGTTACCGCCACGAGGCGATACGATTTGATCAAGTGTTTCATTTCGATTAATTCTTGTGCTAGTTTTCAGAAATTACCAATATATTGTGAAGACGGAATAATAACCGAAGACGAACATCACTCCCAATATATTGGGAGGTGTGTTGGAAGATCCGGGGATTGCTTTTGGTGTGGTGCTGCGCAGCCTCCGCAAAAGAGCGGGGCTGTCTCAAGAGCAGCTTGCGCTTGAAGCTGGGGTGGAAAGGAACTTCGTGAGCTTGATCGAGCGGGGCGTCAATCAACCGACGATACGCGTGATTTTTAAGCTCGCCACCGCGCTGCGGGTCCGTCCTTCGGAAATACTCAGCGCAGTGGAACAACATCTGGCCGCGCCCGCGGCCAACAACCTTTCACGTTGATCAGCCAATCAACGCGGCGCCCATGCCCGTCCCGCCGGACGGCGATCGAAAAGGCGTGCGATTTCTTACCGGTAGGGAAAAACAGAAAAGGAATCGGGCAGGTAGCCGAAGCAGGTCGAATTGCCGACAGCAATACCGTGCTCCTCGAACCACCGGCGCATGAACGCCGCCTTGTGCGGCGGGCAGCGTGGATCGATCGCGACCGAGTCGATCAGCGAGGCGGCGCAGGGGGCAAACTCCCGCTCTGGAATGCTGGAGGTCTTCACCCATCCCCAAGCCTTGAGATCGGAGGCCAGGAGCGTGTGATACTCGTGCGCGGGATCGAGCAGGGGCAGTTCGCGATCGAGCACGATCTGGTGGCACGGCTCCTCGCCGAGCCGCACCGTGAGGCGCACTTCAGCCTCGTGCGCAAAGCTAGCGTCCTTCAGTGTGCAGGTCGTGCGCAGTTCGCTCAGACGCCGCTGCTGCTCCCGCTCCCAGTAGCGCGGATTGATTTCCTGGGGCGTGGGCATTTTGCGCCCGGTACGCTCGTACCTGCCATGTAGGCGAATCCGCGCTTTCGCGCGCCGGTTTACGCGGAACATGATGTCGGACAGGGAGGCGTACGTGACCGGCTCGATCCGGGCGCCGGTGGCGATCACCACCCGGTTGCCGACATCGTCCCCGGTGAGGCGGCCAAGGCTGTATTTAGTGAGCAGCGACTCGACGGGAACCAGCAATTTTGCGACGGTGGTGGAGACCCGGACCGAGCAGAAGTCGGGCGAGTAGAGCGACCACATCGCGACTGATTCCGCATTCCTGCTCCAGCAGCTGATGTAGTGACTGTGCTTGACCAATGCGTGCTGTTCGCGCGCGCTCGTCGCATCGGTCCATCCCATGCCGCAACCGCTGTTCGGGTGTGTCAGCTCCAGTTGCGTGAGCAGCAGATCGATTCCTTCGTTCCTGTCCTCGAACTTGTCCGCCCGCGTAAACATCAACTGGCGCCCGGTATGCATGGCCGCGGCGCCGAAAAAATCCATCGTCCGATAGAGTCGGGTATCGGGCGACAGCGCAGAAGAGAGCTCAAGCAAGGACGACATCGAGCCTGACGTGCTCATAGCCCCACCGTTTCGAAAGAAGCGAAAAGACCCGTCACGCTCCCGCCTTGGCAGGAAAAGGAATCACCTTGGCGGGCCGCACCGCCGCGCCCGCCTCTTGCCGCAGCCGTACGACAGGCTCCAGCTTTGCCACCGGTGCGGGGGCGTCAAAGTATCCTTCTTCAAGCGAGCACAGACTGGCGGCGTCACCTCCAAGAAAACCCAGGCGTTCCAACAGCGCAGCGCGGCTTAGCTGCGTGGCCTCGGTGATCATCCGGACCGCGCGCGGGAGCAGCCGCATAGCCTCGAACGGCTGGAGATCATCCAGCGGCTCCCCACGGCGCCAGCCGCGCGCACTGTAGTTCTTCCACAACCTGACGGAGTAAGCTTCGTCAATGATCTCCAGCTGACGGCAGCGCACAATCATGGCGGCTACGGAAACCTTCCATCGCGGCTTCAGAGTTAAAAACGTGTCCAGGGAAGGGGAGGCCACCTCTGCGGCAAACGTTTCTCCAGGCATCAAAAAGGCGCCGGCGAACAAATGTGCCTGCCGCTCAAGTTCGGGTTGACGGGTATAGTCGATCGTCGGAACAGCCCAGTGGATCACCAGATGGGCCAGTTCGTGGGCGGCATCGAACCGGCTGCGCATCCCATTGGCCTTGTCTGCCGATAAAAACACATAGGGCCGGTTGTCGTTGGCGAACCACTTGGAAACGCCATCCATTCTGTCGTAACCCAGTTCCTCGCGCACGCAAATGATGCCCGCGTTTTCTAGCGCAAGCACGACGTTCTCAATCGGGCCGCTACCCAATTGCCACTGGCGGCGACACTGCGCCGCGAATTCCTCGATGTCGGCGTCTGTCAGCCGCCGATAGTCGCCATTGCCCAACCGGGGCACCATGACGCCAGGCCAGTCAATCCAGTCTTGCAGCGCGATCGAGATTTCATTAAGCCAGTTTAAACGGCTGCGGGCAATAGTTTGCGCCTCGCGCGTGATGGCTTGATTGCTGCGGAAAAAGTAGGGCGAGTCGCCGGTGTCAGCCACGGGGCGCAACAAAAACTGCTCTGGCACCTGCAGTGCCGCAGCCAAGCTGGCCAGGGCGGGTGCTTCCGGCGTCTGCGCGCCGCTTTCCCATTTCGAGATGGTGGGCGGGGACTTGTGCGTCATGCAGGCCAGCGCCGCCTGGGTCAACCCGCGCGCCTCGCGCGCTTGCAGCATGCGCGCTGGTTGAAAATTTTGTACTCCGTTTCGCATTTTCCTAATTTCCGGCTTCAGCTTGCTGAAGCAGTTTCTTCAATGTCGGGAACGCAATGTCCGCCGTCGGCTGTTCTGCCATGGGCGTGTAGATCGCCAGCAGGCCAGCCAAGGGTTCGAACAAATGCCACCCCTTGAGGTTACTATAAGGGACGCCAACCACAAACTGACTTGGCACCGATTGATCGCTTTCCTTGGCCGGATGCACCGTGACCAAGAGCACCCCGAGCCCGTCGTCTGGACCTGGCGTATAGGGCGTGAACAAATCACCCGTAACCGGCTCGAAGCGCTGATTGAGCGCGGCGATCGTCCTGCGGTGCTTGGCTGGCGACGGCAGGTTGTTCGCGTAGCGCACGCCGGTGCGGCCGAGCACGATATCGTCGAAGACCAAGCGCGTATAGCGCTCGCCCTTGGGTTCGGTGTGCGCTGCGGTTGCCTCGATACCGTGGCGCTCCGCCAGAGTGCGCAGCGCACCATTTTGATAATAATGGCGCAACTGGCCGCGCACGCGTGGCCGTTCAGGGACGGCGCAACGTTGCTCGGCGTTGCGGAAAGCTTCGAAGTAAGCACCTTCGAGCGCCTCGGGCACCTGCTTTACAAAGTCATGGGGAATCCGGGAGGCCAGATAAGTCATCAGAACGTCACGCACGGCTACAGCTCCTTTTCTATCAAGGGCGCAAAAATTACCGAACACCACGACTTTGCGTTAAGCGGATTCTACCTTAAATTTCTTTCGTTTTGTGACAGTCCTGCGCAAAATGAAAAATGTTTCTCTTTGAATAGTTCCCGCTGGCGGGTGGAACCGGAGTGTACAGTCAGTGGTGTTCCGACGGCACGCCAGGCGTACCGATCGATATCCCGACTGGCCCGGCCGGGCTGGCCGTGCGCCGCGGGCTGAGGTATTGCGCTACGATTTTTCCTGGAAGGAGGAGGGCAGATGACCAAGTCCATCAAATGGCTGAAGAAGCCCAAGAAAAAAGACTACCCTGCGGCCCAGGCTTACTTGAACCTGACGTACGGACAAAAACCGGCGGCCGAACTGGTCAAGCAGCTGCGACGGGCCAAGATCAGGCGACTTCCAGCACGCGATATTTTACGGGCCTCGCGCACGCCGATGGCGGAGGTCAAGGCATTCGATTGGGTTCGGCAAAATAGGGACATTAAAAAAGGGCGGCCATTCTCGCCCATCTTGCTGGTCTGCGGGGCACACGGCGGCGCGCTGGTGATCGCCGACGGCTTTCATCGACTTTGCGCCGCCTTTGCGCACGACCAGGACGCGTTTGTGCTCTTTAAACTGGCCTGACCGCCAGGCCGGCCTTGGAGCGCCAGGAGGAGCGTAGTGCAGCGAACGGTGAAGTCTGCGCCCTTTCCTTGTCGTGCATATGGGCCGTCTCGGCCAGGGACGCTACCGGGCAGAATGGTGCTTTCTACGGACCAGCGGGGCGCAGAACCAGAGCAGCACCAGGATCAACAGGGTCAGGCTGGCACCCGCCAGGCCCTCATAAGGATTATCTGCCGCCAGCCGGATGACGACGCCTACGTCCATGGCGATGGCCGCTGCCAGCGGCCACAGCGCGCCGCAGATCAAATTTGATGAGAGCCGCACCAGATCTTCATCAACGCGCTCGGGCGAAATCAGACGGTGCCAAGCGGCGGGCGCCATCACCAGGCCGATCGCCACCACCACCAGGAACAACGCCGCTAAATGGCAGTAGCGCGAGACGGGGTCCAATTCGTCAAAGCGCTGGTTGAAGACGGCGATCATCTGGAAGCCAAACAGCGCCTGAATGCCGGGCAGGATCATCCTCGCTTCCTCCTGAACATTGCGCATCTGGTCTTTCAAGCTGTTGTTTTCCATCGCAACTTCCCCATTGTGTTGTTATGCAAACGACGCTGCCCGCGCCGAGAGGTATTGTAAAAATTCCGCTGTGGTAAGCGCGCGCAATTCAGACTGCCCAGCCCCGCAACGCGGGAAGACTTGCTGATGCCAATGCACAGAGCAGAAGCCAGTACAAGATCGTTCAAAAAAAAAAGCGCAGCCAAGACATATTTGCCATTTTTCGTAAGCTTATGAATATTCATAACGATCTGCTTCTGTCGGCGACCTGCACAGCGTCCGATCCCGCAACCATGACGCCGGGCTTCGTGACGTCGTGACCACAATTCCCGCCATTGCACCAATGGGTTTACATTTCCTGCTTTATGCCTATCCTAAATGCATGTCTTGCGTTTTTTCGTCACGTTATGATTTTTCAGAACTCGACAGACTTATAAAATAGCGCGGCTTCTTCTATGGGCGCCTCTGGCGAACGCATTGTGGTCATCACGCCTGCGGGGCTAGGCCTGCTGAGGACCACTCCCATCAGCAAGGTTGAATATCAAGCCTTGTGGACGATTGTCGCGTTACTAGGACCAGCGGGAGGCGTGTTGTCTCAGGCCGAAGTGGCCAATACCTTAAATACCTCGGTCCCTTATATAAATCGCGCATTGAAAAATCTCTGCGCCGCAGGTTTGCTGTTCCGTGAAGAGAAGGTCGGCACCCATTATCGGTATCGGCTGAACCCTGCATATTTTCGTTTGATCGTTGGGAAAAATGAACTGGCTCACTTCAGATGAGAGAAAGTCTCCCATCGAACTTGCCCAGGCCGTCCTTCAGTCGCGGGCGAGCATACATCTGGACCCCGTCGACATTGCACTGTTGATCCTTATCCGCAGCGAAATCGACTCACGCGCGCAGGGCACAATTTCTGTCAGTATGGATGTGATGCGCGGCCTGCTAGCGCGAATCGATCGCATCGACAGCCGCGACCCGAAAAGCGCGGAGCGGCGCCTTTTGGAAAGCCTGGGACGCCTCAAGAGTTCCGGATTTCTGTCCATATTTGACGTCTTCAGGCTCCACGATTCGGAGTTCACAGAATATCAAGTGACCTCACTGGGGGACGCCCTGTACGAACAGCAAACCCTCGGTCAGACGTTTTCCAGCCGTCCACTCATTTCCATCCTGCGCACGTTTATCGGCATTCTTGAGAAGGTGCTGCATGTCACGGCAAACTGCACGTCCCAGGAAGACTGGGACTACGAGGTGATGAACCCGCTGCGTCATGCGGTAATCGCATTGCTCCAATCCGCCGAGAGAATTCAGAAGCAGATGGACAAGCAGCACCACACGATCAGAGAGGCGTTGCCTACACTTTTAAAAGAGGGGGGCGAAGGCGCGATCAAAATCTGTGAGGACAAGCTACGTACCATCTTTGAGGCCATCGATGAACTGCAGTCAGCCGCGCTTGTGTCGGTGGGTACCGCGCGTTCGCTGCTGGAAAAGATTACGATGGCCGGGATGGCGGCATCCGTTAAGCGAATAGAGAACACGTGCGACGACATTCAGATCAAGCTGAACGCTGTCGAAGCCTGGATTACCAGGCGTGCGTCCGATTGGTACAGCCACCACACCGTGATGCACTCTCACTTGCGCGCGAATCTTTACATTGATAGTAACCGGCGGATCACGGAGGCTGTGAGGAAGGCGCTAGGTCAAGTTCCAGATTGGTCGATGTTGATTGTGGCTGCACCGCCTTTTATCCGCATGCGCACCGACCTCATTGGCGCGCATTTACGCCAGCCCCCTCGCTTGTCCGGGGACGTGGTCAACCGCGAGCGGCAACTACATCTGGTCCCAGCAGACCCTGTTCTTCCCATTATCAGGGGATTGCTCGAAGAGGAACTTGGAAAAAATCCATCATTGCTGTCAAACATATTCAAGGCCGCGTACACAAAGCAAGATCTCCAGTACGAGCTTGTTCCGCACGTGGGATGGATCGTTCAAGCGTTGCTCGATGCCGGGAAACTGGATCAAAAAACACGCAACTGGATGAGGGTTTCGCCGAAGATCTCACTGGAAGAGTTGAAGGTGACGAAATGAGCGCGTTAGTGTGCCCCCAATTTGCCCCGGTGGACATCATTCTCCGGCGCGGAGGCAATATTAATCGTTCGAATTACGCGGCATACGAGTATCTCCGGCAAAACGAAGCGGAGCTTGGTGTATTTTATGGGCAGTTCGGGGCCACCTTGCGCCACCATGCCGAAGGCTGCTACTTCCTGGTTGGGCCCGACAGCATTTTCGACACGGAGCTACTCAAGCGCTCCTGTTTACACCTCGGCCTGTTCATCCTCTATAAGAGCAGGGACGAGAGCTCCACGCGCACCGCGCACTGGCTGGAAATCCGCGCGCTCATGAATGAACTTGAATCGCTAGTGCCCGCGGACATACTACGAAGAGCCTACACGCCAAAATGCCGGGATATCAGCTTTAAGACAAAATTTTCTGAAGCATTCGAGCATGCAATAGCCACACTAGAATGGCTCAATTTTGTTGAGATATCGAACGATACGGTCAGAGCGTTGGAGGCGCTGCGCCGGTTTGCCGATCCCTATAAGACACAGGACGCCGACGGGGACGCACGCAGACTGCGCTTACTGCTGCAGTCGGGCATAGTCTTGGATTCGGAGGGTGACGGTGACGAAAACTGAACTTCACGCCTCACTAGCCAGCATTTCGTTTATTGGCCTGCGCGGCATTGACGGGTGCGAGACTCTTGAATTACACGAATGGCTGACGGGGCTGGTTGGCAACCCGGGTGGTGGAAAGACCACGCTATTGCGAACGGTATGCTACGCGCTGCTGCCGGACGCAAGAATGATGCACGTCCGGGAAATCTCGAACCTCGGCGCTTCGCAGGCGGACGATATCGAGGCCATTCTTGGCGCCATTTCACCGCAGTACGGCTACGCGATCGTTGCGTTGGACTTGGTCACTGGGGGAGGCGGGCGGACCGTGCTGGGCATTCAGATCCAGCCTGAGAGCGACGGCATGTTGATTACGCGGTGGCTCATACGCACCCGGCTTGATCCCAAGCAAAAGGTGGCGCAGCTCCTCTGCGCCCAGGATGGCGATCGTTATTTCTATCCCCCGGTGCAGGATCTGCGCAAGCAGCTTGCCAAAAATGGGCACTCGATGGTTCTGTGCAGCTCGGTGAGTGAATATGCTCATATTTTGTTCGAGGCAGGGATCATTCCAACACCTCTTTCCACCAATACAGACAAGAGCTTGTTCGCCAGACTGATCGAAGCCACTTTCCTTGGGGGCCTTTCCAACGACGTCGTGCTCAAGCTAAAAGATTATCTACTTCCACCACCTTCGTCGTTCACCAACTTGATCGAGGGGCTGTTAGGGTGCATGGCAGACGTCTCCAAAACGCGGGCGGCACTCAATGACAATCAGCGCGAACTGGATCTGCTTGACTCAACTTATAAGACTGGCCGGGACGCGATATGCGCCGCAATTGGTGCTATCCGGTTCGACATAGTCGGGCTAGCCGCAGAAGAGGACAAGTTGGCGGATGCGCTAGCTGGCGGAGAGGCGACGAAGGCGACTCTAAGCGCCCAGTTGGCGACGGAGCAGGGGCAGTCAAGCGAGTTGCAGCGGCGTCGCGATCTCGACTATCAACGGGAGCGCAACGCTATCGCGTCACTGGAGCGGCGTCGCGAGCACCTCAAGGGCGCTGCCCGCAACTATCAGATATACGCCGCGGACCTGGCCAAAGTGCTCGAGCAGTTTGAGGCAGGAGAACGGCTTTGGAAGCGGTTATTTAGGCATCATCCATCGGCTGACATGACCGGCTTTTTTGAATGGCAAGAGAAACAGCTGGCCAGTGTCGCCGTTGAGGCTTCCGAAGTCGCATTCGCGTTGGCGGACGTCACGGCGGAAATCAGGCAACTGGAGCTAGGGTTGGGTTCCACGTCGGTGGAAGCGATTGCAGCGCTGGTGGGCGGCCGGTCCGTCGAGTCGGTATTGGCAACCATGGCAAGCGAAGAGGTTGGCACCTACCTGGCGGGCTTGCGCGGGCAAACCAACGGCGTAGTGGGCGGCGACTGGCGCAAATGTGCCGGTGATGCGCTCGATACCGGGCTGACGACGATGTGGATAGGGCGGGAACTGCCATCCTCGCCCACTCAGCATCACGAAGGTTGGATCACGACAGCGTCCACATCGGGACGTTGGTTGCTTTCCGAGTCACATGTTGCGTCCTTCAGCCGTGAAGGACGGCAAACACGGCTGGAGGCTGCGACGATGTCCGCCATTACGCTCACAAGGAGATCGCGGCGATTGGCGCGTCTTCGCAGGTCGCTGGCTGCCATACGTGGACAATTCTTCACTGGTATGGAATGCATTTCGGTGTTTCTTAGCCACAGGGCGCAAGGCGGCGTCCTGCGTAGCCGACTGGCTACCATGCAAAAAAACGAGCGCCGCGCAATTGTGTTAAGCGAGCAGATTGCGCAGCGTCTCAATAGGGCCGATGAACGGCTTTCGCTAATTGCTCAGCGCTTTGCCCCCGAGCTGGGCGTCATTGAGACGCGGCTGCGTGAACTTGAGCGAAAGCTGCTGGAGGCGGACCAGCGAATCGAGGAGAGTGAGAAGGCCAAGTCGCTTGCCGGCGATAAGCGTGGCAATCTGGAGTCCCAGTTACGCGAGCTCAATGGTGTACTAGGCGATGACCACGTGTGGTTGCACAAGGCGTCTGAGCGGTTTTCCGTGACACCATACTCGACCAAAGACCAGACAGGGCGCCTTTATAAGCTGAGAGCGGCTTTGCCGCCAGAGACCGTAGCCGTGATCGATCCCTTGATCGCGGACCCGAACGACCATCGCTCGATCGTCACCATATGGCCTTTGCTGGTGCAGAGCACAATAGAATTGGTCAGCCTGGCGGGAAGTGGCACGGATGGCGGCGACTTGTTTGAAAGTGCGCGGGCCAGGCGCAGAGAACTCGATCGGAAGCTGGCTGAGCAACAGGAAGAGCTGCGCATCAATTTCCGCACAATCCGCTTCGCCATCGAGTCAACTATTGCGTCCGAACGTCACCGGATAGAGAAGATCGCGAAATTTGGTAAAACCATCAGCTTTGGCAACGTGACCGGAATTGGACTGTGCATGCAGGAACGGGCGCCCATGATGGAGATTTTAAGCTTGACCGAGGAGCTGCCGATGCCGGCCGATGCTACGGAATCGTTTTTCGATTTGCTACAGCGTTTCTTCCGTCGTTATGATCCCAAAATCAGTTATAGCGGAGAAGAGTTACTTGACTACCGGAATTACGTGGATCTCACGATAGAGATTCGACGCAGAGATGGCGCTTGGAGCAAAGGGATCGGAGTATCGGGAACCGAAGCTATTGGCGCCGGGGTGGCGTTCGCATTGATGTTGTACCGAGGCCTGGCGAGTCAAGGCCGGGCGGGGCAAGATACGTCATCGCCTGTTGAACTCCATCCCATTTTTATCATCGATGAAATAGCACGCATTGAAGTTCAGCAGGACATACTGATCGAGTTTGCCAAGCGGGAAGGCTTCAAACTATTGGTATCGGCACAGTCCATGAAGGCGAGTTTGCCCTGCCAATTGTATGATATTGCCAGGCAATATGACCCTGAGTCCTTAACCATCCGGGCCATACGTCTGCTGGAGTGACGTAATGGACATTGCGACCGAGATTTCAACCCTGATCCGCCTGATCACCACAGGCAGCATCGTCAAAGGTGTGCGCAATGATGCATTGGTCTCGAGATTTCGTACTGCCCAGTGGGTACTTCCGTCCCGCAGGAAGAACGAGTGGCTGCTCCGCGAATCCGCCAGGGCGGAGTTGGCCGCCAGGCTGCAGAACATTTGCCCCACGTGGGAGCAGGACATGCAGTTTTTGCAGGGGCTGGGCTTGAACATATTGAACCCGTCTGACGTGTCGGCCATTCCGGTCCTTCGCCGGTCACGTAACATCGCCGTCGAGATGCTCAATCACCGAAACTGGAACGCTGCCACATCATTGAGTCCCAAGCGTCAGCCAAAGCTGGTACCGACTTGTGTCCTGACTACCGACTGGGTGCTACGCGTGCGCCCGAACAAGGGGCTGACTGCCATCAGACCCGAGGAGCGAACCGAAGATCTTTGGGAAGCCAGGAAAGGGGGCGAATATACGGTCGGGGAGCGGGGCTGGTTGGATGTTGTCAGGCTGACGGGTACGCTGCCCGCCGCGATCATCACTTGTGAAAATATCGGACCGTATATCGATTTGCCGGTGAATGACTCCGTCGCGGTTCTGTATTCACCTGGCTCCGATATCCAGGTAGCGCTCAGCTTTTTGCGCGTACTCCCGCACCAGGTCCCTTGGATTCATTTTGGCGATCTCGATTCAAGGGGGCTGCAGATCCCGGTCGGCATAGCGACAGCACTGGCACGTCCACTGCGCATTTTCATCCCGTCCTTTGCCGGAGAGTATCTCGATCAAAGTATGCCGGATGTCGCCGCGCTCCAATCGAATGGCGACGAGACGCTCGATGCATTGCAGGCTGAAAAGCGCCGCCTATGGCAAGAGGCGTTTATGACCGACCCGAGGTTGCCCGGCGAGCTGAGCGATTTCATCTTGAAGGTGCAATCCGAGGCGGGACCGGACGCGGGCGCCTAGCTCTGATACTGACCAAAATTCGTAAGCTTACGATTTTTCTTAAAACCTAGCCCAGCCCGGGCCGGAGCGGCATGAGCGCGCGGAGCTCATGGTAGCGCGTGCCGGTTAGGCGCTTGACTCGGACGCGAGCATGCCAGGGCTGGCGGCGTTGCTCGCCCGGATCAGATCCAGCGCCTCCTGTTCCGTGTACACCATGGTGGTGTTGAGGTCGCGGTGCCCCAGCCAAGCCGCGACGTGGCGTACGTCCTGGCCGGTGAGCAGCGACGCCTTCGCGAACGTGTGGCGCAGCCAATGTGGGGACGCCTGGCGCAGGTGGTCCGCGCGCGCCATGTCGCCGGCAGACTCCAGCGCGTTGGCTGCGGCGGCGAGGCGCTTTTTTACAATATGGTACAGCCCATGGCGCGTGGTGACGGGGCGCCATGCCTGAAAATAGCGCCGCGACTCGACGTCTTTAATAGGGCGTCCACCTGGCGTAGCGGCACCGCGGTCGGTGCGAGGGGAGAGCACCAGCATGCTGGTTTCCTCCGGCTGGGGTGTACGCTCCATGCCGAACGCCTCTCGATAGATTGCCAGCGCGTCCATCACGGAGCGTGGCACTGGAAGTTTGCGTTCGCGGCTGCCCTTGGCGGTTTCTTCACGCACCTGTATGACCCAATAGGTCTTGCCGTCCAACGGATCGGATAGGCGGTAAAACGCCGACATCTGTGCCTTGATCAATTCGCTCGCCCGCAGGCCGAGTTCCCGCAGCGCCACGAACAGAAAACGGTCGCGCAGGTCGGCCTGGCGGGCGCTGAACGTGGTTTTCTCGCTCCGGTCCATGGCGTCGAACACCATGTCGTACAGATCGAGCGACACCGCGCGGCTGGCGTTGATCTTGCGCACCGTGCCGGCGCCATGTAGCCCCATGGGGTTGATCGCGATGTAGCCCATCTCGCGCCAGGCGCGGAACATCGCGTGGATGCAGCGCTGAATATCGGAGCGGCTGCTTTTTGACGGCCGCGTGCGGAATGGCGTGTGCCCGTCCTCGCCGGGCGCGGCGAACGCCCCGGTCGCCTCGTCCTTCGCACACAGCGCCGACGCTGGCAGGTCTGCCAGGAACGCATAAAAGGCATCGACATCCTGGACCGTCCAGCGCGAAGGCGGCACGCCATGCACTTTCTCGCAAAACCAGCGCAGTTTGGCGAGATGATAGCCGTAGGTCGCCACCGTCTCGGGCGAGTTTCGCCGTCCGCGGCTGGCGATCGCCCGCAGCCAGACCTGGGCCGCCTCCCAGTCGTCGGCAACCGGTCCCAGACCGTGCGTGAGAACGGCGCTAGAGGAGGGGACGACATTGGCCAGCTCGGTCGATGGGGTCATTGTGGTTTCTCCTCGCGCAGGGCATCTGGAATTGGGGCACCGGCCCGATAGGCTTGGCGCCGGAATGTCTCCAGCAGCCGGGCGTCCACCTGGCGCTTCGCCTCCAGGGTGGTGCTGCGCTCTTTCCAGATGCGCGTCTCACCGCGCGCCTCGTCGATCGCCTGCAGCGCGAACTTGCGGCTGTCTGCCACCTCGCTGCACAGTTTGGCGATAGTGTCAGACTGGCTGGCCAGACTCGATCGCGCGCGTTGGGCTTCCTGCTCATGAAGGGCCGCCGCTTGGCGGGCCAACGCCAGTTCGGCCGCCAGACGGGCGGCTTCCGCGCGAAGCGCCTGCAGCTCGCGCTCGGCGTCCTGTAAGCGTGCCGCATAAAAATCGGACTGAAAAGACTGGCCGCCACCATAGCGCGCGCCACGGGCCAGCGCCGCATCGACCGCGTCGGACACGATAGCGTGCAGCTGCAGCGGCAACGCCGTGTCCGGCGCCACAGCTTGCGCGCTCGCGACAGCGGCCAGGGCAGGGCGCGTAGCCAGCTCTGCCGCCAGCGCCTGCTTCTCGGCGCCAATGGTTGCGGTGGAGGGTTTGCGCTCGGGCGCGAACGCGCCCAGTAGCCGCCGATAGATGGCCTCGCTGTGCAGTCGCCCGGTCGCGTCCAGCACAGCGCGCAGGAAGCCGCGCACAAAGGGCCGGTGGTTGCCTCGGTCGAGCGGATAGGTGGAGTCCAGAGCAGCGACCTGGGCAGCCAGCTGCCTGGCCTGGTCATCCGTCAGCGTGAAGGTGGGGCGTCCCATGGCGGCGTTAATGGTCAAAGAGTATAGGTACGATAACCATTGTAATTATACCTGTCAATATTCATTACTTACCTTAGCACGGATTAAGGTAAGTATTTTCGCGATTAGCTTTGTTGTTTCACGGCGCACTCTGGCTGCACTTTTCCCAGGAAAACGGTATTATCATAAAGATACTTAATGACATGCGAACCACTACTGGTAGCGGCTTTGCGCACCGGATTCACTAGATAAGGCAAAGGCTAATGAAATGAAACTGCTGACGTTTGCCGAGGCGCTGGCCCAAACGGCCGAAGTCAAGCGCCATCTGCTGCTGGGTAACGGGTTTAGCATCGCCTGCCGGCCGGGCATTTTTGTGTACAAGAAACTGTTCGAGCAGGCCGACTTCGGCCAGCTGTCGCCCACGGCAAAACGGGCGTTCGAGGCCCTGGCCACGCAGGATTTCGAGCAGGTGATCAAGGCCCTGCGCGCGACCCGCACCCTCGCCGGCGTCTACGGCGGCACCTACGATGCCACCCTCGCCCAGTTCCTGGCCGACGCGGACGGCCTGCGCGAACTGCTGGTCCAGACCATCGCCGCCAGCCATCCCGCCTGGCCAGGCGAGATCGCCGACGAGGAGTTTCTCGCCTGCCGCGCCTTCCTCGCGCATTTCGCCAACATCTATACGCTGAACTACGACCTGCTGCTCTACTGGACCGTGATGCACGTCCCCGAGGGAGAAAAACCGACCTCGGATGACGGATTCCGCACGCCCGAGGACGACCCGGAGGCCGGCTACGTGGTCTGGGAGCCGGGCAACAGCAAAGGGCAAAACCTGTGGTTCCTGCACGGTGCCCTGCACCTGTTCGACACCGGCCTGGAAGTCCAGAAATACACCTGGTGCAATACGGGCGAGCGCTTGATCGAGCAGATCCGCCGCGCGCTGGGGCAGGATTATTTCCCGATCTTTGTCTCGGAAGGCACCAGTCGCGAAAAGATGATGCGCATCCGCCATAACGACTACCTGGGAAAGGCCTATCGCAGCTTCAGCGAGATCGGGGGCGCGCTGTTCATCTATGGCCATTCCTTGGCGGCCAACGACGAGCATTTTTTGAAACGCATCGAAAAGGGAAAAATCACCCAGCTCTACGTCGGCATCTACGGCGATCCGCAGGCCGACGCGAACAAGGCCATCATCCGCCGCGCCCAGCAGATGGCGGACAACCGGCCTCGGCTCAATCTGAAAGTGTTTTTCTACGACGCGGCGTCGGCCAAGGTCTGGGGAAAATAACGCCCGGCGGCGCCGCGAACGCCCGGGCAATTGAACAAGGCAAGCGTCATGTACACTGAACCGCCACCACTACAGCATCCGCTCACATGCTGGCAACTGACCCGGGACGACGGCACCGACTTGAAGCCGGAGCTGGCCCATTTCGCCGCCATGACCGGCCTGGAGCGGACAGCGCCCGGGCGTATCAGCACGCTTCTTCTGCTTCAGCTGTATGCCGGTGCGACCTCGGGGACGGTGAACCCGGCCAAAGTGATCCATGAGATCGCCGGCTTGGAGGGCGCCGGCCCGGCGAGCCAGCTCAAACCGCCCAGCCGTTTCGAGCGGAACCCCGCATTGCGGGGCCTGTGGCACAAGCATTATTTGCAGGACGGGCTGGCGTCAATGGCGCGCAATGTGCAACGCGGCATCCGCCGGCACGGCGTCCCGATACTGCAGAAAATGGTGGACGAGGCGGCCGCGGCCGGCGAAGTGCGCTATTTTGAAGCCGCGCATGCGGCCGCCATCGCTGACGACGCGGTACGCGGCACCTGGGAACGCCTGCAAGAAGCGCAAGCCTTGACCGGCGAATGGATCATCTTTGGCGTGCACGATGGCGCCAATTACTATCTGTCCCTGGGCGCCCACAAGGAGGGGGACGACACCCTGCGCAAGCAGATCGAGGTGTTTTGCGCGCGCGAATTTCCGTTCATCGCAAGCCAGCTGGAACCTATTCCAGCTTCCGATGGGGCGACATAGATGGCCGATACCTATGTGAATTTTGCCGATCTGGCCGCCCACGAAGCGGAAGGCGCAGATTTTCGCGTCGTGGTGAAGGAGGGGCGCTCCGGCATCGTCATCGTCGCACCGCATGGCGGCAAGATCGAGACCCACACTTCCGCCATTGCGGCGGCCATCGCGTCGGAGGACCATGCGCTGTACCTGTTTGAAGGTTGCGCCGACCGGGATAATCGCCGCCTGCATGTGACCAGCGAAAATTTCGATGAGCCACGCGGCCGGGACATTGTCGAACGGTCCAGATTGGCCGTGGGCGTGCACGGAGCCAGCGGCGCCGAGGACTTTGTGATCGTCGGCGGTCGCAATGCGCGTGCCAAGGCACTTCTACTGGCTGCCTTGGAAAAATTCGGCGCGACCGGCGCCGGACCAGCCCATCTGTTGGGCAACAGCCCGGGCAACATTTGCAATAGAGCCGAGGACAGCGGCGTGCAACTTGAGATTTCCCTGGGGTTGCGTAACAAGCTGGGTGGCTCAGACCCGCAATTGACAGCGACACGCGCCAGCGAACTCCAGCAAGAATTCGTGGAACGAATTCGCCAGGCATTGATTGAATATGACGCGCAACGTTGCTAGAGCGACCAATGATCAGGTTCGGTACCCGGTTCGACCGCCTGGTTGTGGGTGAGCTTTTACGGGAAGCGTAGTTGGACTTCCGTTCGGAATCACGGAGGGATTGGCCCGTGCCGCACCTCAAATCCGATTCACACGCACTAAGGGGGATATTGGGAATGCCAGAAGTGATTCATCTTCCACCGCAGCAGGAACCAAAGCAATTGACTGCTCAACAAGGGCACCGTCATCTGCGTGAGCACTTTCTCGCTTTTTTGAACGCCAACAATCCGAGGGGTTTCACGCCGGACGAAGTCTCTTCGATAGGCGAGGACACAATAGTGGACTTACTGCTACTCGTTGCGCAAAGTGGGGCAGTGCCGGAGAAGGGATTCAAGGGCTACGCAACCAGGATAAAGAAAGCTTCTAACGGTGTCATCTGCCATGGTCGGGCATTGGAGTTGGTGGCGCGGGCATTCGGGTATCCCGGGTGGAATGAAGTCAAGCACTGTCACATCGCCTCTGACGGCTGGATTCAAAATCGGCGTAACCCCGACAAGATACGCCTCAAACTCTTTGGCTTGGATCGCAATTAGTTGACGATTACGTATGTTGCGATGCATTGCTAGGCTAGCCCCGTCCAGCGAGCAGATCTGGAGTCACATATAGCTAAATATAGCAATGTATAGCCATGTATAAGTCAAAGAAGCTATACGTAGTTATACATGGTTATGTTTGACACCACCGTTACCTAACTGGACAACAGCGGAACGGTGAATTAGCATCGTTGCACATTGATCGTCATAAGGAGGGTCGGCCGGGATTCGTGTAAAAAAACTCAAATCCCGTTGTAACCGTTTGATTTATTGAAGAATCCTAGTCTTGTAATTCATTGGTGGAAGCTCTCTTTCCAGGTCCAATGTATAGTCACCGTACCTGTTGATGTGCTCCGTCCGATACGGCGCCAACCCAGCCAAAATTTCCTCATCGATCGGGAACCCTTCCCTCTGCATTTCTTTCAGCGTACCCGTCATGGCCTCGACGTTGTGAAGGATGGCCAGATTGGCCACCAGCTGGTTATATTTCACGACCTTGCGCTGCTCGTGGCGCACATTCTCAGCGATGATGCCCTGGTTGCCGAAGAACAGCCATTTGATGAACTGATTGAACTCTTCGCTCTTGTTGGTGGCCGCCTGAATCGTTTTTCGCAGTTCAACGTCACCGATGTATTTGAGCAGGAACTCGGTGCGCACAACCCGCCCCAGTTCGCGGAATGCAAAATACAGCTTATTCTTGCGGCTCGCAGTACCCAGACGTCGCAGGATTGTCGACGGTGTAATCTTCCCGGCCTTGATCGACAGCGCGATGCGTAGCATGTCCGGCAAGTGTGTTTCTATGAGTTCCCAGTTAATAGATTCACTGAAAAGGCCATTGATGTTTTCGTAGCGCGTGCCCTTGTCAGCCTTATAGAACACCAGGCTTTTCAGGTTGCGTATGCGCGGCATCAGGTTAATCCCCAGCAGATAGGCCAATCCGAATACGGGAGCGCTTTGCGCGTGCGTATCGCCGTGCAGAGTGTCGGGCTGTATCTCCGACTCGTTCTTGATCAGGCCATCAAGAATGTAGATGGCCTCGTATACACCGCACGGAATGAAATGGCTGAACAGCGCAATATACATGTCGGACACATGGTAATAGCCGATGCCGCCGTAACCGCCGTAACGGATGTGGTATTCGGACAGAAGGTTTTGCTCGTACATGTTCCACTTGGTGCCGTCGGCCGACGCACTCTTGCCCGTCCCCCAATATTTTGGGAGTAAGAATTTATTGTAGGCGTTGATGACCTGTACGATGGCCTTTTCCAGTCGCTCCTCGGTGATGTGATGCAGGTTCAGCCAGGCCACCTGCTTGCGGCTCAAATCCTTGACCGAGCGTGCGGTTTGCGTGGCGCCTAAGTTGCAGCCATAGCAGAACAGCGTGGTGATAAACCGCCGCCTGGGATCGTCCACCTTGGAGTCGAAGCCAGACAGAGGCCCAAACAGCTTATGCAAATCCAGCCAACCTTCTGACTCCACCAGAATGTCAAGGATATTCTTTTCCGGCAGGCGCTCCGTGAGAATCTTGTCGATTTTCTCCAGTGCCTCCGGTTTGGCATCTTTGGCGTGCTTACGCAGGATCAATTCGTTGCCGATGATATCCACGTGCTCATTATCCGGCATACCGGCATCGACGGCCGCAGCCATCTTTGCCAGCGAATTCCTGAGCGCAGCGACGAATTGCTTTGGTTCGGTCTGCAGGCCAAGCATCGCCCCGTATTCCTCCACCTGCGCCTGATAGACGTCCCACTCAACGAGTTGCGTTCTGTAGTCGCTAAACTGGTCGCTGTTCGCGACGTACAAGTCGCCAGACTGGAGTTCCTGCATTGTTTCGGTCAGCACGCATAGCTCGAAATATTTTCGGCTCACTTCGGAAACCTGGCCAACGGTGCGCTGACCAGTCACCAGCTTACGCCATTTTTCTGGGATCCACTTCAGATTGATGTTCGTTCCGGCTATGGACAGTGATTCACGATGGCTCTGGCGATGGGCCAGGACGAAGCGGATCGCGTCGATGAGCGACTGGTCGGCAGAGGTCGATTCCAGATTGAGCAAACTCAGGCAGTTGAGCAGCAAGGGGCGTTGCACCTGATACGGCGCCAGCATAAATGGCAGGTAGTTGTTCCCCGCATAGGCTATGTGCTCATCGCATTCGACGAGCAGGTTACCTGGTTCGTCATGGAATGCGGCGGCGATGCGCACTCCCTTCTCCTCATCGGTTTCGCCCTCGAAGTAGGCCTCAAGGACATCTCGCAGCTGTATGATCAGCTTTTCCGCGCGCTTCTGATGCTCCAGATAATATCGACGTAGCTGCTCCTCCGCACCGGAGTGGATTTTTCGTAGTTTACGAATAAACATCTCCACCGCGTCGTCCAGCGACTTGCTGAGCTGGGCATGAAACAACAGCACCATCAGCGCGTAGCGCTTATTTTGCTTGAGCGCCTTCATGTCGGCCACATCAAGCGCACGGGCCTCATGGACGAATTGGCTGCGTTTCACAACCGGGATATGAGAGATGGCCGGCAGCTGCGTTACCCAGCTCTTGAGCCATTGGAGGTGCTCCAGATACTGCCGCACTTCCGTGTTGGTCGGTTTCTTGGGATCTTGCTTGAGCTGCTGCCAGCCGCTTGCGCCTGGCGGCGCTGCCGGAACCAGCATCGCGTCAAACCGGGCGATGACAGGGGGCGTGAGAGGCTCGACGAGGCTTTGGAAAAACTGGTCGTTAACCTCGCTGCGTGCCTTCAATGCCCTTCGATGGAGGGTGCTAAATGCGGGAAGTTCGAAGCGCTGGCGGACCAGTTCTTCAATGACCACATTGATGATGTCAGCCAGTTCGTGCTTGGTTCGAGCCGCCTCAGTCGCTGCGTTCTGAATGGCAGAATAAGTGTCGTCGTTGATGGGCCTGATTTTCAGGTATTCCCGGATGGCTTCCATCCATCGCTGGCGCGAATTAGGTCGTTTCTCTTCGACTTGAAGATCCTTCGCCGCGACCGATCGCGCGCCGATCGCCTTTCCGAGAAACGACACTATAGGGGCCGGAACTTCGTCTAACAGCGGAAAGTAGCCCAACTTCGGCAATGTTTTCAACAACAGTACGAGATACAGCCGGGCCGGTTCCGTGCGGGCATTGCGACGAACGAATCTGAGATCCTCGGCACTCGGGCTATATACGTCTTCCAGTTCGCGCTGCGTCAGCTCCGGCTTGAAACGCGGATACGCAGTCTCATGAATGCTGCTCAAGGCTCAGGCTCCTATGTAGTTGAGCCACGTACCTCATGCACGCCCGGCAGCATGCGGGCAACAGTCAATGCGCGGCTGGACAAACAACACAATGCAGAACTTAAAACGTCGACAATTCTATATGCAGAATCAGGCAGTGCAGCAACTAGCGAATAATTATTTATGTGCCATTACCTAATTGATGCGACGGCTAAGAAAGATGACCTGAATACAGGTCAAATTTGACCCATCGAAGGTCATCAGTAACCCTTTCCAGGTCAGAAAGGTGTCAATGCCCTATATTTCAGCCAGTAACCGACGGACAGAATGCAGACACCGAGATAATCTATTAGCAAGCCGTCATTTTTCACCTGCAGCAGCGGCAAACGATACGTTATGCTAATATTCGCAGACCATGAAACTGTCACAACCCACGCGCTCGATCGCAGCGATCATTACGCTGTTCAGCTTGCTGTTTGCTCAGCTTGCTGTTTCGGCCTATGCTTGCCCGGTGCAAGATAAGGCGCAGACGGTCGAGACGGTCAGCATGGCGGGTATGCCCGGCTGCACCGACATCAGCATGGACAAGAGCAGTCCGGCATTGTGTGCAGCGCACTGCGACACGGGCCACCAGTCTGCAGACACTTCTAGCACGCCAGCTGTCCACCCATTCGTCGCCTGCAGCTTGGAAGTTGTGCTTCCCCGCATAGAGCGCGCCTACCTCTCGCTTACCGCATCACTCGAATCCGTCCCGTTGACACGCGCCACGGCTCCGCCCTTGGCCATTCAACACTGCTGTTTCCGCATTTAATCCTCCAGACTGCTTAGTTCGTCACCGCTTCGCCGGCCAGGCGCGCGGTGTTGTCTATCGCATTCTGGAGCTATCATGTCATCCCCGTTTTCCGTGCATTTCAATGCGCGCGTTCTCCGTTTTCGGAACGTACCGAAGGCCGCGCTCGCGCTGTCGTTCCTCGCCGCCATACATGGCGCGCTTGCGGCGCCGCAGCCGCTGACACTCGGCGAGGCCCAGCAGCGGGCCGTCGCCCGCTCGCGCCAGCTTCGTGCCCAAGATCAGTCCATCACTGCCGCCAATGAGATGGCAGTTGCGGCAGGCCAGCGCCCCGACCCGGTGCTGAAGGTTGGCATTGACAATCTTCCCGTCAGTGGTCCCGATCGCCTTAGCTTTGGTAACGACTTCATGACCATGCGCCGGGTCGGCGTGTCACAGGAACTGACCCGCGCAGACAAGCTTCATTGGCGTTCTGCCCGCTATCAGATCGAAGGCGACAAGGCCTTGGCGCAAAAGGACGTGGCCCTGGCCGCCATCCAGCGCGATACCGCCATCGCCTGGCTGGAGGTTTTTTATACGGAGGAAATGGCTGGCGCGGTATCCTCCCAGACGGCCGTGTCACGCCAGGAAATTGAAGCCGCTGAGGCAGCGTACCGTGGTGGGCGTGGCAGCGCGGCTGATATCCTCGCGGCCCGCTCCGCATTGCTCGCTCTTGATGACCGCGCCAGCGAGATCGCGCGCCGTCAGCGCGCCGCGCACACCATGCTGTCCCGCTGGACTGGTGAAGAAACCTTGGTGACCGGTGCGCCGGATATCGAGCATATTCGCCTTGATCCAGCTTCGCTCGATACGGATCTCGCCCATCACCCGGAGGTTGCCGTCTTGAACAAGCAGGAGGACATCGCACAAGCCGACGCCAACTTGGCGCGGGCGAATCAGCATTCGGACTGGAGCGTTGAAGTCGCATTCCAGCAACGCGGATCGGCCTACTCGAACATGGTGTCGGTCGGCATATCAGTGCCGCTGCAGTGGGATCGGAAGAACCGGCAGGACCGTGAACTGGCCGCCAAGCTTGCCCTGGTCGAGCAGACGAAAGCCGAGCGAGATGAGATGCTGCGCGAGCACGTTGCCGAGACCCGCAGCATGATCATCGCATGGCAGAGTGGCCGAGAGCGGCTTGCCCGATACACCCACGAAGCGTTGCCGCTGGCAGCCGAGCGCAGCCAGACTGTGCTGGCCGCCTATCGCGGCGGGAAAGCGAGCCTGGCCGAGGTACTGGCCGCGCGGCGCGGCGAAATTGATGTCCGCCTTCAGTCGCTGGAGGTTGAGCTGGAGACAGCACGCCTGTGGGCACAACTGAATTTCCTCTTTCCCGAGGGGGGAGCCATCCAGCACTCCGCCGCCAATAACCATCCGGAAGCAAAATGAAGAACAAGAACATTCTCGCGGCGATCGCCGCCATCGCCATCGCGGCCAGCGGATACGGAGCCTACCGATTTGGCGTGCATCAAGGTATGCTGTCCGCGCCAGAACATAACGACGCAGCACCGTCCGGCGGCAGTGCCGGCAAGAAGCCGCTTTACTGGCACGATCCAATGGTGCCAGGCCAGAAGTTTGACAAACCCGGTAAGTCGCCGTTTATGGACATGCAGCTCGTGCCGGTCTACGCCGGCGCCGATGGCGACGACGGCTCCGTCAGCATCAGCCCCCGCGTCCAGCAGAACCTGGGCGTCCGCACTGCCACTGTTACCGCCGGCAGATTACCGTCCAGTGTCGTGGCGGTCGGCAGCATTGCCTACAACGAGCGCGACGTGGCGCTGGTGCAGGCACGCAGTAGTGGCTTTATCGAACACCTGTATGTCCGCGCCGCGCTCGATCCCGTCAAACAGGGGCAGCCGTTGGCTGAGCTCTATGTGCCCGACTGGATCGCGGCGCAGGAGGAATACCTGGCAGCCCGCCGCATGCAAGGGGGCGACACCGCATCGCTGGTTGACGGCGCCCGGCAGCGTATGCGTCTGGCTGGGATGACGGACGGGCAGATCCGGCTCGTTGAATCGAGCGGTAAGGTGCATCCGCGGATCACTATCTCTGCGCCGCTCAGTGGCGTAGTAGCGGAGCTTAGCGCCCGTGAAGGCATGACCGTGGCGTTTGGAACACCGCTGTTCCGCATCAACGGCCTGTCCACCGTCTGGATGAACGCGGATGTGCCGGAGAACGTGGCAACCCAAGTGCGACCTGGCGACACCGTCGAGGCGCGGTCGCCAGCGCTGCCGGGAAGTGTCTTCAAAGGCAAGGTTGGCGCAGTATTGCCTGAGATTAGCGCTGCCACGCGCACCCTCAAAGCACGGATTGAATTGGCTAACCCTGGCGGACAACTGGTCCCCGGGATGTTCGCCACGATCACCTTCGCGTCCAGTCGAGGCGCCGACGCGCTGCTGGTGCCATCTGAAGCGGTGATCCAGACCGGCACGCGCAGCGTTGTCATACTCGCGCAGGACGGTGGAAAATTCCAGCCGCTCGATGTCGAGGTCGGTGGCGAAGGCAATGGCCAGACCGAGATTCGCAAGGGTCTGACCGCTGGGCAAAAGATTGTCCTGTCGGGCCAGTTCCTGCTCGATTCCGAAGCCAGTCTGAAGGGAACTGCAGCCCGCATGGGTGACGCCCAATCCCCTGGATCGCACCCAGAGGTGGCGCTCCATCACGGCCAGGGCACGGTGGAGCGTATCGGCAAGGACGAAGTCACGATTTCGCATAGCCCGATCGCCACCTTGCAGTGGGGCGCAATGACTATGGGATTCAAAATATCGCCTGCTGGCCTGCCGCGCAATGTCGGCGTGGGCGATCGCGTGGCGTTTGACATCAAGCCGCGCCAGGACGGTACCTTCGAGATCGTCGCGATTTCGCCAGTCGCGGATGCGCCCCCCGCCAACGACAAGGCCATGAGCGACATGAAGGTGCCTGCGGCGCCGACGGGAGCGAAGAAATGATCGCCAGACTGATCCGCTGGTCGATCAGCAACCGCTTTCTGGTCTTGCTGGCCACGGTGTTCATCGCCGGGTGGGGAATATGGTCGCTGACGCGTACACCGCTCGACGCGATCCCTGACCTGTCCGACGTACAGGTGATCATCCGCACCACCTATCCGGGCCAGGCGCCGCAAATCGTCGAAAACCAAGTGACCTATCCGCTGACCACCACCATGCTGTCGGTGCCGGGCGCGAAGACGGTGCGCGGCTACTCTTTCTTTGGCGACTCCTTCGTCTATATCCTGTTCGAGGATGGCACCGATCCCTATTGGGCTAGGTCGCGCGTACTGGAGTACCTGAACCAGGTGCAGTCGCGCCTGCCGGCGCAGGCAAAGACGGCGCTCGGCCCGGACGCGACCGGCGTGGGCTGGATCTACGAGTACGTCCTGGTCGACCGCAGCGGTAAACTTGACCTGTCGCAGTTGCGCGCCTTTCAGGACTGGTTCCTGAAGTTCGAGCTGAAGGCGGTGCCGAATGTTTCCGAGGTGGCCAGCGTGGGCGGCATGGTGCGTCAGTACCAGATCGTGCTTGACCCCGACAAGCTGCGCGCCTACTCCATCCCGCACGGCAAGGTGATCGAGGCCGTTCAGCGGGCCAACCAGGAAAGCGGCGGCTCGGTGATGGAGTTGGGCGAGTCTGAGTACATGGTGCGCGCGTCAGGCTATTTGCAGTCGCTCGATGATTTCCGGAAAATTCCACTCATGACCACGGATAACGGTGTTTCCGTGCGCCTGGGCGATGTGGCGCGCGTGGAGCTGGGGCCGGAGATGCGGCGCGGGATCGCCGACCTTAATGGTGAAGGTGAGGTCGCCGGCGGCGTGATCGTCATGCGCTCCGGGAAGAATGCGCTGGAGACCATCGAAGCCGTCAAAGCCAAACTTTCCAAACTGAAATCGAGCCTGCCGAGCGGCGTTGACATCGTGCCGGTATACGACCGCTCCAACCTGATCAAACGGGCGGTCGACAATCTGGAGCACAAGCTGATTGAGGAATTCATCGTCGTCGCGGTGGTCTGCGCGATCTTCCTGTTCCATATCCGCTCAGCGCTGGTGGCAATCGTATCGCTGCCACTGGGAATACTAATCGCCTACATCGTCATGTCCTACCAAGGGGTGAACGCCAATATCATGTCATTGGGCGGCATCGCGATCGCCATTGGCGCCATGGTCGATGCAGCAGTGGTGATGATCGAGAACGCCCACAAGCATATCGAGGCGTGGAATCACGCCCACCCGGGCCAAAAGCTGACCGGCGACGCCCAATGGACGGTGATTGGCGACGCAGCGGCCGAAGTTGGCCCCGCGCTGTTTTTCTCACTGCTGATCATCGTGCTGTCCTTCATCCCGGTGTTCACGCTGGAAGCGCAGGAGGGACGGCTATTCGCACCGCTGGCCTTCACGAAGACCTACGCGATGGCGGCGGCTGCCGGCCTGGCTGTCACGCTGATTCCGGTGTTGATGGGCTACCTGATCCGAGGGCACATCCCGGACGAGCAGAAAAATCCATTGAACCGATGGCTGATCGCGCTTTATCGGCCCTTGCTGGAAATCGTGCTACGCTATCCCAAGGTCACGCTTGTCGGAGCCGTCGCGATTGCCCTTCTGACGATATGGCCGATGTCGCGTCTGGGTGGTGAATTCATGCCGCCGTTGGATGAGGGTGATCTGTTGTACATGCCGTCGGCCCTGCCTGGCATTGGTGCCGGCAAAGTTGCGCAGTTGCTGCAGCAGACCGACCGCCTGATCAAAACAGTACCTGAAGTCCAAACTGTGTTTGGGAAGGCCGGACGGGCTGAGTCCGCCACCGATCCTGCGCCGCTGGAGATGTTCGAAACCACGATACAGTTCAAGCCACGTGACCAATGGCGTCCCGGCATGACCACCGATAGGCTAGTCGAAGAACTGGACCGCATCGTCAAGGTGCCGGGACTGTCCAATATCTGGGTGCCGCCGATCCGCAACCGCATCGACATGCTGGCCACCGGCATCAAGAGCCCGGTCGGTGTCAAGGTGGCCGGCGCGAGCCTGCAGGAGATCGACCGCATTACCGGAGAGATTGAGCGCATCGTCAAGCGCGTGCCAGGCGTGTCGTCAGCGCTCGCCGAACGGCTCAACGGCGGGCGCTACGTCGATATTCATATCGACCGCGACGCGGCGGCGCGCTATGGCCTGAATATCGCAGACGTGCAAAGCATTGTGTCGAGCGCCATCGGCGGCGACAACGTCGGCGAAACGGTGCAAGGCCTGCAGCGCTTTCCGATCAATGTGCGTTATCCGCGCGAGGTACGCGACTCGGTCGAGAAATTACGCGAACTACCGGTGCTGACCGAGCGTGGTACGCAGATTCGACTCGGCGACGTGGCCACGATCCGGATTGACGACGGGCCGCCCATGCTCAAGAGCGAGAACGCACGCCTATCAGGTTGGGTCTACGTCGACATCCGGGGGCGGGATCTCAGCTCTGCGGTGCATGATATGCAGCAGTTGGTCGCCAAAGAGGTTGTTCTTCCAGCCGGGTACTCGGTGTCCTGGTCCGGGCAATTTGAATACCTGGAGCGCGCGACCGCCAAGCTCAAGGTCGTCGTGCCCATGACGTTACTCATCATCTTTGTGCTGCTGTATCTGACATTCAAGCGCATCGATGAGGCGACGCTAATCATGGCGACGCTACCGTTCGCGCTGGCAGGAGGCGTCTGGCTGCTATGGGCATTGGGGCACAACCTATCGGTCGCGAGCGGCGTTGGCTTCATTGCCTTGGCAGGCGTGTCGGCCGAATTCGGTGTGATTATGCTGCTGTATTTAAAGCACGCGTGGGAAGCCCGCTTGGTGAGGGGCGCTGCAGGCGAGGCCGACCTCCTTGACGCCATACGCGAAGGTGCTGTGCTGCGTGTCAGGCCGAAAGCAATGACGGTTGCCGTAATTATCGCCGGCCTGGTGCCGGTCATGATCGGATCTGGTACCGGCTCCGAAGTCATGCAGCGTATAGCTGCGCCGATGGTTGGCGGCATGATCACCGCGCCGCTGCTGTCGATGTTCGTCGTGCCGGCGGTTTATCTGCTAATACGGCGCAAGTCCATCCGTGCTGAGGCCGTCCCGACAGCCCAAGTCCCTTGAGCCGGCATTTCGCCGGCCGGCGATCTGGTGGAGGACAGCGAGCCGGTTTGCCTGACGCAGGGACTCGTAGACCCAGTCCTTCATTTGCCACGCGGTTGTCACGGCGTTCATCACGGCATAGGCACGCTCAGTTAGATTATCGGGCGGCGCTTGCCGCAGCGTGGCGGCCTCGAAACGCATTTGCGGTACAGGTCGGCCGGCGTCTGCAAAGAAAAGGTGCGCGCGTTGGAACCTGCTGGTGGCATGGTTGTCGTCCTCAAAAAAGGGAGTCTGTTTACACGACGTGCGCCGGGGTCAGGACGGCTTTAGCTCGCGCAGACGACCGGCCATGCTGTGCTCCATGCGGTCCTTTGCAAACGAGACCGATGCATCGAGATATTTTAGCGCCGACTTGATGTCACGCCAGCCGACATATTCCATCAAGCTTTTAACGTCCCAGCCATTCGAGGCCGCCCAGTTCGCAAATCCCCGACGCAGCGAGTGGCCGCTGTACGCCTTGGCGCCGTCGAGACCGCCGGTTTCGAGAATTGCACGTAACAGCGGAGCGATACTGTCGATATGCAGCCCGTGTTCGCCGACATGGCCCCAGCGGTCGATCGGACGATAGACCTCCCCCATGGTCAGCTGCGCGGCACCGATCCAGTCCAGGTAGGCGTCGACCGGACACAGTCGCGTCAATGCGGGCGCCTTGAACGTGGTGCCAAGATTTTGCCGGTCGCCCTTGGATCGCGCGAGAAAGCAGCTGATGCCTTCGCCAGCCTTGGCTTCGACATCTTCGACACGCAGCCGGCAGAGCTCGTCGCTGCGGAACCCGCGCCAGAAACCGAGCAGGATCAGCGATTTGTCCCGCAGGTTGCGTAGTTCGCCGGCGCGATCGTTGCCCAGCCGGGCGGCATCGACAGCGCGAGCGAGCGAGCCAACCACGCGCTCCAGTTCATCGAGCTGCAGGGGCCTGGCCTGCTTCTCCTGCGCGGGATGCAGAGCCCTGATGCCGCGCATGGCTTGGCGAACAATGGGCGCCTTGGTCGGATCGGGAAAACCCTGCTCGTTGTGCCATTGCGCGAGCGCTGCCAGACGCTGCCGCAGTGTGCTGACCGCCAGGGTGTCGGCATATTCCGCCAGATAGCGGGCCACGCCGTCGGCAGTGGCCGGCAACATGCCTTTCCATTGCACTTCGAAGTGCTCGATGGCGGCGCGGTAGCTCTGCCTAGTGCTGTCTCGCGTCGCGGCTTCAATGTATTGGTCGAGTTTGGACATTGCCTCAGTGGCCTACCTTGGCCCGGATATAGTTAAAGATGGTGCGGGTTGCGTTGGCGGCCAGGTAGGCCTCCGGCTCTCCCAGCAGATCCTCGGACGGGTGCGCGACGCTGCCGTTGTTGCGCAGCGAGTTGATGGCGTCGATGGTGTTCGCAAAACCAAGCAGCACGCGCACCAGATCCTTGTCATAGGAACCCAAATCCTTCAGCAGCGGGTGCGCGGTGCGCAGCGCCTTAAACAGCGCGGTCAGCGAAGCATCCTCCGCCACTACGATCCCGTTTTCAGTACACAGGCTGCGAAAGTAACCATGCAGGGCCGTGTGAAGGCGGTCGACCGTACTGACCGGACCGCTTAGCTGCATCAGGTGCTCGGCGTCCGCCAGAGCCCGAACCACCACGTCACCGCTCGACATGCCCGCCGGCGCCGCAGCATGCACGTTTTGTACGTCCGTGAAAACAAACGCCGACATCTCCGGAATGCCCGTGACCAGGTGCCTTGACAGCTTAGGGTGGTTGATCAGCAGTTCGATGACGGCAGGATCGGTGTTGGCGAACAATTCCAGTACCTGGAAAACGCAATCGCGGTAGTCGTCGTCGCCGAAATACAGGCTGCGCAGAAGCCGGTCGTGGCGATGGATATAGTCATGCTGCCCAGACTCGTAGCCGAATTCCTTCCAGTCGTCGACCTTGAACTCGGAATGGATCGCACGCTGTAACGTGAGCATCAGCTTGCCGCGCTTTTTCGGGTCGAGCATGTAGTCGTCGATTGTTTCCACTGCACCTCCAGGAAGAGCGCGACCGGATGTCGCGGCCAAACGCCAGATTACGAAACCTCCGGCCGAAAAAGCGCCGTTTTATGGTCTCAGGCCGGATAATCTCACTTTATCCGATGTAAAATTTAAACGCAATCAACCTTGAAATTTGGCAGATTGCAGTATGTAATAACGTGGTATGTAATATGTTATCTTATTTCATCCTCAGGAGACCCTATGGCACGCAGCGGGCTTTACAAATCGGACGTAAAAAAGGCACGTGATGCTCTTATTGCGGAGGGTATAAACCCGTCAGTGGACGCCGTTCGCGTAGCTCTGGGGAACACGGGCTCCAAAACCACGATCCACAAATACCTCAAGGAATTAGAAGAAGAGGATGGCGGTGCTGGCGGCAAGCGCAGCTCGATCAGCGAGGCATTACAGGATCTAGTTGAGCGCTTGGCCGCGCGGCTGGAGAACGAGGCCCAGGACCGGATAGCGGCGGCCCGCGCCACATCGGATGCGATGGCGGCCGAACAGGCAGGGCTGCTGCAGGCGGCCCAGAACGACAATGCGCAGCAGCGCGCCCGCGTACTGGAGCTGGAAGCGGCACTCCAGGAACAGGCGGCGGCGCTGGTGGCCAGCCGTAACGACCATCAAAGAGAATCGACCATGCGCCAGGTCGCAGAACAGCAGGTGGCCGACCTGCAGCAACGACTTGCCGAGAACGAGACACATCGGCAATCGCTCGAGGAGAAACACCAGCACGCACGCCAAGCCTTGGAGCACTATCGCCAGTCCGTAAAAGAGCAGCGTGAGGCCGATATCCGGCGCCACGAACTGCAGATCCAGCAAGTGCAGGCCGAATTGCGGCAGGCACAGCAGACAATCACCGTGAAACAGGATGAAACGACCCGCCTGAATCAGGAGGGGGCGAAGCTGGTGGCTGAGCTATCACATACGAAACAGAGTCTGTACGAGCAGCTGACACAGGTGCGAAAGCTAGAACAAAAAGTCGAGGCTCTGCAATCGGTACAGGTGCGCGCCTCGGATGCCGAGCGCCACCTGGCCAGTAAAATCGCTGAGGCTGAACTATTGACCGAACAGCTAAAGAATGCCAACGATCAGATCGACGCGGTGAAGGCAAAAGTCCGTGAGCTAGAGCTCTTGCTGGCACATGCAAATGCGCAAGTCCAGGCACAGGAGCAAATCAGTGAGCAGTTGCGGGCTTACTTCGACAAGATGGCAAACCCTCTTAACACGTCCGAAGCAGGTAACCCTGCGCATATTCACGAACGATGAAACCTCCATTCAAGAAGAAAACACTCGCGGTGACACTTGACCGGATTTTTGTCCACGTTCATGCGACGCCAGTCCCAGTCGGAGGTTTACGGCAGAAGATTCGCAAACAAGGCCCTTTCAAGTTGCCAAGTATCAGTCCAGACCATCATTATTTCTGCCACGTACTGGGCGGAGTGCTTGAATTAATCACTGAACTCCCGGACTTTTCCGACGACAACAAGATCGCCATAATGTCCGATTATGGCGGCGAGCATAGCGATGCACACTACAGCACTTATTCCTTTTTGTTCGTTGCACTGAATAAGAATGGGCCTTTCCAAACGCACATGCAGGAGCTGCGACGGAAGCACAAGATCCTCGATCGCTACAGCGAATTCAAGTATAAAGATCTCAAATACGGTCCGAGGAGTCGCGCTCTTTCCGAATATCTCCAGCTAATTGATAATTTCATTCACGGAGCCGTCATCACTGTGGCGATCGACAAGAAGATAGGATCGGTCTTCGGAGGCAGCAAAAGTGAGGGACACGCAACGATTGCGAAACAACTCGAAGGTGGTGATTTCGGGAACTGGCCTGGCCACGTCGGCGAAAAGATGATGCGTGTGTTGCATATTCTTGCGGCGTTTACGGCGGCGCTAACATATGACCAACAGCGCCTACTCTGGTACAGCGATACGGATCAGATCAACGAGGATGCCAAGGACCGTTCATTTGCTCATGTGCAGAAATTGTTCGGGAGCATAGGGGCGATGTACATGACTCATAGCTTTAACGTGCTCGGGTTTGCAAAATCATTCTCGGAGAAAGGCTATCTTGATGATCTGTTAAGCGTACCTGATCTCGCTGCCGGCATGCTGCAAGATCTTCTTGCAGCAAGAGATTCCGGAACCGACATTCCCGGTGGGGACGAAAAACTCGCCATCCTGAAGTGGCTTGCAACACCGGCCAAGTTTCTGTCCAAAATACATGTGCGTATTGCACATAAGGAGGACGGCACGTATGAAGGTGAAGTTCTTACGCTCGAACCAAAATGGTGACCAATATGCGCGCACTTATTGCTCAAACGCGAAAAGCTGTCGAGTCCGAGCTGTACTACCTCGCGCTGATGAGCGCGCTGAGCCTTCCTGATATCGCAGGCGCGCTGGATTCACCTGATGGTGTCGCGAAAGGCAGCCGCTACGCGGCTTGGTATGAGGAGTGGGCCCGGCCAAGGCTGATGGAAACGCGCGGCCGAATTAATCCATTCTCCGGCAAGCAATGCTACGGTTTCCGTTGTGCCTTGCTTCATCAAGGCCGCAGCCAGAGAGAGGGGGATGCGTACACGAAGATCGCTTTTGTCGAACCTGGACGCCCACACTACGGCTTGCATTATTGCCTGGTGGCGGGGGAGGTGCTGATGATACAGCTAGATGAATTTGTGGAGGAGGTTTTGCAAGGGTGCGAGTTATGGCTGGATGCACGGAAGGATACCGAGCCCTTCGAAACAAACTACCGGCACTTCGCCCGGCTGCACCCGGATGGGCTCGCACCATACGTAGTAGGCGCCCCAGTGGTTGGATGAGCTCTTAGATGGATGTGGATTTTGTTATATAAAATATGAGTTCTATTACTTTTCCGCGTATGTGCTATTTCTGGCCTTATCCCCGCTGCCCCTCTATCAAGGCACAGGTCCGCGAGCTGGAGCTCTTGCTGACGCCGGCGAACGCGAAGGTGTAGGCACAGGAGCAAATTGGAGAACAGTTGCGGGCCTAGCTCGACGAGATCGCGGCCACGTCGAACTCACCGGAGGCAGGGAAGTGAACGGTCGAAAGCTAAGTTGAAGGCGGAAAAACTCGGCTGCCAAAAAAATTCGAGATTCCTGAATTTAATCAAAAGCTTAGCTTAACTTTGGCGTAAAAAACACGAATCCCGGCCGTCCCTCAGTAAAGGCAAAAGTCCGTGAGCTAGAGCTCTTGCTGGCACATGCAAATGCGCAAGTCCAGGTACAGGAGAAAATCAGTGAGCAGTTGCGGGCTTACTTCGACAAGATGGCAAACCCTCTTAACACGTCTGAAGCAGGTAACTCACGTCGGCCTTAGTCCACTCTGGTCGAGGCGACCGTATCGCAGCGCAAGCGTTGGCAAGACCAGCAAGTTCAGCAGCGTCGAGGTGACAAGGCCGCCAAGAATGACAATCGCCATCGGCCCCTCGATTTCATTGCCGGGCGCGCCGCTGGTCAAGGCCAGGGGTAACAAGGCCAGCGCCGTGACAAGAGCCGTCATCAATATCGGCACCAGGCGCTCGCCAGCGCCGCGAAGCGCCGTGTCCATGCTCCACGGCAGCTTCTCGACATGGACCAGGTGCTCATAATGACTGATCAGCATGATGGAGTTGCGCAGCGAGATGCCGAACAGCGTCACGAAGCCGACCATCGCCCCCAGCGACACGTCGCCGCCAGTCAACGCCACGCCGAGCACGCCGCCCACCAGCGCAAACGGCAGGTTGACCATGACTAGTACCACCGCCCGTCGGCTCCTCAGGGCAAGGAACAGCAGCAAGGCGATCCCAACCCCGGCCATCAGGCCGTGCAGGGCCAGGTCGCGAACCGATGCGCTGCGAGCCTCGTTTTCTCCTGAAAACACGACAAACATCCCCTTGGGCAGAACGATTTGGCGGCCGATCCGCGCCTGCGCCTCATGCACGAAATCGCTTGCGGCACGGCTACCAAGCGTGACATCGACCGTCTGCACGCGTTGGCCGGCACGGTGAGTGATCTGGTCGCGTCCTGCCACTTGCCGGATCTCGGCCACCTCCCGTAGCGCAATCGCCCGCCCATCGGGATTGCGGAGCATGAGCGCGCCGACGTCCTCCATATGCTGGCGAGCGCCAGGCGCCAGCATCACCGTCAGGTCGACCACGCGGTTGCCGTGGTAAGCCTGGGCGGCGGTCCCGCCCTGGAAGGCGCTCTGGATCACATCGAGCACCTCGGCTGGCCTGAAGCCAAACCGGGCCAGACGCTCCGGTTTCAGGCGCACTGACCATGCCGGTGCCCCGGCAGGCGACTCCACGCGGACGCCGGCCGCGCCGCGCAGTGTGCCGAGCCATTGGGCGATTTCCTGGGCCTTGCGGTCGATCTCGTCGAGCGATTGGCCGTAGACGCTCACCACGACCGGCGCGGTTGATCCGGAAATGGTTTCGTCGATCCGCTCCACCAGGAAGGTGTTGACCGACGAGGTCACGCCCGGGAAACGCGCCAAGGCGGCACGGATGCGGCCCAGGGCGGCCTCTTGGCCGGCAGCATTCATGGGCAGCAGGTCGATCTCGATTTCGCTCAGTTGGACGCCGGCCGGATCGACGACCTCGCTGGCGCGTCCGGCCGTCTGCGCGACCAAGCGTACGCCCGGCACCTGCCGCAATGCCTGCGCAATTTCCGTCCCGACCCGCATCGTCTCCCGCAGCGAGGCGCCAGGTGCGAGGCCGATATGGGCGATGTAATGGCCTTCGTGCAGCGCCGGGATGAAGCTACCACTGAAAAACGGCAGCAGCGCCACCCCGGCGGCACAGCATAGGCCGACTGCCACCATGACGCCGACCGCGCGCCGCTCCACCTTCGCCAGCAGGGCCAGGTAGCGCCCCTTCATGCGCTGCACCCAGCGCAGCTCATGCGTCGGCAGTTCGCCCTTGCCGAGCAAGGCCAGCGCCATGGCGGGCGTGACCGTCAGCGCCACGGCCAGCGAGGCGAGCACCGCCAAGATGTAGGCGATGCCGAGCGGCGCGAACAGTTTGCCGGCCACGCCGGACAGGCTCAGGACAGGCAAAAAGATCAGGATCACGATGAAGGTGGCGAAGACGACCGCGCTGCGCACTTCGAGCGAGGCGCGCAGCACCACACGCAAGGCCGGTGCGGGATGCGGCCGCTGGCGATTCTCGCGCAGGCGCCGATAGATGTTCTCGACGTCGATGATGGCATCGTCGACCACCTCGCCCAACGCGATCGCAAGCCCTCCCAGGGTCATCGTGTTCAGGCTCACGCCAAAGAGCTGCAGCACGATGCTTGCCGCTAGCAGCGACAGCGGGATCGCAACCGCTGAGATGAGCGCCGTGCGCGCGTTTATCAAGAACAGGAACAGAACCGCGACCACCAGTGCGCCGCCGATCACCAGCACGGTGCCGAGGTGATGCGTGGCCCGTTCGATGAAGTTCGCCGGCCGGAACACGTCCGCCTGCACCTCGATGCCTTGCCGCGCCAATTCGGGGCGCAGGTTGGCGAGCGTGCGCTCCAGGCCCTCGGTGATGGTCACGGTATTGCCGCCGTACTGGCTTTGCAGCACCAGGATCACCCCGGGCCGGCCCATTACCGAGGCCGCGCCGACCTGGGGCGCGGTGCCGTAGGCAACAGTGGCGACGTCGCCAAGGCGAATGCCGGCGCCGTCGTGCCAGCGCAGCACTACCTGAGCCAGCGCTTCGGGGTTGGTGGTCTGGCCTTCGGTCTGCAGGGTGATGCGCTGGTTGGCGTTTTCGATGAAGCCGGCGCCGCGCACCCCGGTCGCGCCGCGCGTAGCCCCGATGACGTCCTGCAGGGTCAGATCGTAGCGGACCAGCTTGGCAGGGTCGACCTGGACCTGCAGTTGCCGCTCCTCGCCGCCGAAGATCACGGCCTCGGCGACGCCCGGCACGGCCAGCAGTTGCGGACGGAGCAGCCACTTCGCCGTATCATGCAGCTCCATGAGCGAGCGCGATGGCGAGGTCAGGCCGACCATCAGCACAGTGCTGGTCGTGGTGGTGAGCGGCAGCATGGTTGGCGCCGACACTCCGGCCGGCAGCGAACTGCCGAGCGCATTCAAGCGCTGAGCCACCAGTTCGCGCGCTTGCAGGATATCGGTGTGCTCGTCGAACAGCAAGGTCACGACCGACAGGCCCTGCAGCGATTTGGAGCGCAGCGTCTGCAGACCGGCGGCGCCGGCCAACGTGGTTTCGATCGGCTGCGTGACCAGGGTTTCGACCTGCTCGCTCGACAAGCCGGGCGCTTCGGTCTGGATCATGGTCATCGGCGGCGCGAACTCGGGAAAGACGTCGAGCCGCGCGCGGGTGAGCGAGTACGCACCCTGAATCGCCGCGAGCACGGCCAGGGCGAAGATCACACCGCGAAAGCGCAGCGAGAAGCGGATGATGGCATTGAGCATTGATCGATTAGGCAGTGTGGGGTCAATCGTCGCACTCAGGCGGGTCTTTGCATTGGGTCGCGACGCCGCGCGGGCGCTGCTCCTCGGACAGCAGCAAGGCCGCGCCGCGCGTGACGACCTGCTCGCCGGCATGCAGACCATCCGTCACAAGCACGCCGCCTGTCGCGGGGGCCACGGCCTGAACGAGACGGCGCGTGAAGCGCTCACCTGCGATCTTGACGTAGGCCCAGCGGGTATCGCCGTACCAAATGATGGCAGTGTTGGGGACCAGGACGCCGGCCTTACCTTGCAGCCCGCTCACGGCATGCGCAACCGTCCGCGTACCAGCCGGCAGCGCCGCCGCGACCAGGTAGAACCATGTGGCCCCCTGCAGCATCGGATCCACCTGGGGAGCCGCCGACAACTTGCGGGCGGTCAGCTGACCGCCCTCAGGCGCATCGACCGCCAGCCTGTCCGGCGCCGCGTCCATTGAAGGGAAGACAACCCGCAGCACGGCCGCCTGGCCAGCTACCAGCTGGCGCCAAGGCCCGGTGCCAGGCGTGGCGACGGCGCGCGCCAATGTCTCCCCGAATTGCTGGCGCGCGCCGACCTCCAGGCCCGCCAACGTGGCCTCGCTCGCCGCAAGCTTCACCTGGTCGGACTGCGCTGCGGCGCGTGCGTCCTGCAGGTTCTTTTCAGACGCGTTCCGGTCATCCTGGAACAGGGTCTGCATGCGTCCTGCCTGCGCCGCCGACACGCTCGCCTGGGTCCGCGCCGCATCACGCTCGGCCCTGGCCGCCGCCAGGCGCGTGCCGAGGTCGAACAGCGGCTGCGGGTCGACCACGCTGGCGTATGCAAGCACTTCCGACCGCACTTGGGCGTGCGCAAGCGGGCCGACCAGAATGTGGGCGGCACGCTGCATGTCGGCGGGGACGGTCACTACCGCCTCACCGTTGACGATATCGACTCGCGCGCCTTCCGCCTGGGCCGGCAGCGGCGCGCTCTTCGGCGACCAGGCTTGATACAGGAACCAGCCGCCTGCGCCAAGGGCTAGCAGGACCGGCACGGCGTATAGGAAAAGCGAACGGCGTCTCATGGGGCGGATGGGCTGGGGTTGATTTGCAGGGTGGCCGGGGCTGCGGGCAAGGACCGCTGCATGGCGTCTTCAAGCAGGCCGGCGGCTTCCTGCAGCGCCACCACGGCATTCAGGTAATCGAGTGCGAAACTTTGGTAGTCGATGCGCGCCTGAATCAGTTCCAGCCGGTCCGAGGAGCCTAAGGAAAAGCTTGCGTTGACGCTGTCGCGTTGACGCGCCGCCAGCGCCGCTTGCCGTGCCGCGCGCTCGAACTCGCCCGTGCTGCCACGATAGCGCGCCAGGCCGTTGTCGAGTTCATTAACGATTGAGGCCTGCAGGACCTCCGCCCGGGCGGCGAGTTCCGTCCGCCTCGCTTCGGCCTGCGCGATGGCGCCGCGGTTCTTGTCGAACACGGGCAGCTGGACGCCGGCCAGGCCGAAGCTGATCTTGTTGGCACCGACATCGTAGGTATAGCCGGCGCCAAGCTGGAAGTCGGGGTACTGGCGCGCGATCTCCTGGCGCAGGGCCGCCTGACCGGCCTCGTACTCGGCCAGGGCGGCGTGCAGGTCGGCACGCTGCAGAATCGCCGCACGGCGCGCGTCCGTGGACGCGGGGACGACGAAGGCGTGTTCGAACTCGGTGAAATCGAATTGGACGGTCGCCAGAGCCGCGACCGGTAGCCCGATCGCCGAGGCCAGCCGCGTGCGCGCGTCCGCCAGCGCGACCTGCGCCGCCGCTTGCTCGGACTGGGCCTGCGCCAGTTGCATGCGTGCGCGGCGAACATCCGAGAGCGCGATGGTGCCCGCCAACAGCCGGTGGTCCAGCAGCTCGACGCTACGCTCCAGAAACGCGACCTTGTCGGCCAACAACCCGGACCTGCGCATTTGCGCAAAAACAGCCAGCAGCGCCGCGCGGACCTGGCTGCGGACTTTCCACGCCGCGTCGAGCAGATTGAGCCGAGCCGCGTCGGCGCTCGCCGCTGCCTGGTCCATCCTGGCGGCGCGTTTGCCGCCGGTTTCGATCGTCCAGGTCAGGGCAGGTCCTGTCGTGTAAGGCTTGCCCTCCCCATGATGATTCAGCTCGTACTCGAAGGGAAATTCAAGGGTCGGGTTGGGCCGCGCTCGCGACGTCTGGATCGCACCTTGCGTCGCCTGCTGCTGCGCGCGCGCGACGGCCAGCGCCGGGCTGTAGAAGCCGGCAGCCAGCGTGAGCATCGGGCGGTCCCAGCGCGCGGCAGGCCAGATCGCCGCCTGGCCCGATTCGCGCTCCATGTAGGTGCGTAACGCCGGATCACTGAGCGAGCGGGTATCGAAACGGGCGGCCAGGCCTGTGACGTCGAGCGGCTTGGGCTGGTACGCGACGCAGCCGCTCAGGACAATACAAGAGACAATCCACCAGAACCGCATCGAGGCACCCGAAAAACGTGTTGGCGCCATGATAGACAGGGCAGTGTGAAGTCGGCGTCAAGGATTTGTGAAGTTTTCGTGAAGTCCGTGATTGTCCTCGACCACCGGCAAGTCGAGTGTGACGCGGGTACCCGCGCCCGGCCGGCTGTCGACGGCGACTTGCCAGCCGTAGCGTTCGCATATCTTCCTGACGATCGCCAGGCCGAGGCCAAATCCCTTCTGCTGCGCGCCGGTGGCCCGGTAGAAGCGTTCGAACACGTGGGGCAGCGCTTCCGGAGCGATGCCCGAACCGCTGTCTTCGATGCACAGCCGCCCATCCTCGAAGGTGAACCGGATCGTCCCCTGTTTGGTATGCTGCAAGGCGTTGTCGATCAGGTTCGACACGACGATCGCGAGCGCCGATGCGTTGGCCATGACACGCAGCTTGCTCGGAATAGCGACCACCGGTCGAACCGACAGTCGCGCCATCTGGTCGGTAAACCGGTCAAGCGTCGTGTCGATGGCTAACACGAGCGTTACCGGAGCGATCGCTTTCGCGGAATCTTCGCGTGCCAGCGCGAGCAGGCATTCGACCAATGTTTGCATGTGCTGGGCGGCCTGCGCGATCTGATGCAGGCGCTGGCGTGACTTCGGATCGAAGGCCGCAGCCCCATCCACGAGCAGCTCGCAACTGGTGAGGATCGCCGTCAGCGGCGTACGCAGTTCGTGGCTGACGTGGGACGTGAAATCCTTCTCGCGCTCGACCATGTCCGCCATGCGCCGGTGATAGTCGTTGACGGCTTCGGCGAGTTCGGCCACCTCATGTTCGTCGTATTTCCCAGGGTTGACGCTTGACTCCCCACCTGAACGCAGCGCCTTCACCTGCAGCGCCAGTCCCGCCACTTGGCGCACCAGCAACCCGGATACCCAGTATGCCAGCCAAATTGCGGCCAGCGCGAAGATGCCGGTGCCGATCGTCAGCGTGTTCATGCCGTCCTTGAAGTGCCGCTCGTAGGCGCTGTAGTCATACACCCGATAGATCCGTTCGCCACGTACGGCCGCGACCGCCACATGGATTTCCCGGCCGCCGATCATGACTTCATGCACGCCGCTACTCAGAGAAGCGAGCGATGCAGGCAGTGCGATGCGCAGCCCGCCCTCCTGTGACACGTAGGCGTGCAGTCGCGGGTCCAGTGGCGGCAGCGATGCGGGGTCGGTCCGGTAAGATTCGAGCAGATCGCGCATGTCATCAGCAATGACCGACCGGATCAGCCGTTCCTCCTGGGACTCGGCCAGGGCGTGCACGCCGAGCGCCTGTGCGACAAGCAGCGCGATCGTCGCGGCAACAAACGCCAGCGCGACCTTGAAGCGCAGGCTACGGCGCATCGACACGCCCCATCCGGTAGCCTGTGCCGTGCACCGTCTCGATCGGATTTGATTCGCCGTCCACCGTCAGGGCGCGGCGCAGAACGTGCATGTGCGACCGCAAAGTATCGCTCTCCGGCAGCGGTTCTCCCCAGACGATGGTTTCTAGTTCGGCGCGGCGTAATACGCGCTCGGGCGATGCCATCAGGAGCTGCAGCAGATGCAGGCACTTGCGCGGCAGTTTGACCGCGCGGCCCGCGCGTTCAACGTCCAGGGTCTGCGGGTCCAAGCTGATGTCGCCATAGCGAAGCGTGCGCGGCACGACTTGGCCCTGGCGGCGTTTGATTAGTGCCGCCAAGCGCGCGGCCATTTCCTTGAGAGAAAACGGTTTGACCAGATAGTCGTCAGCGCCGTGGTTGAAACCGGCCAGTTTGTCGTCGAGCGTATCCTTTGCCGTCAGCATCAGGATCGGAGTGTCGCGGCGCGCCTCCTCGCGTAATTTGCGGCACAGGGTAAAGCCGTCCATCCCGGGCAATGCCACATCGAGAAGAATTGCACTCCAGTCCTCGGTGACGGCGCGATGCAGCCCGGTGACGCCGTCAGCGGCGTGCTCTGGTTCATAGCCGGACGCAGTCAGATGGTCGTAAAGATTGGCGGCAATGGCTGCGTCGTCTTCAATGATCAGAATCCGCATGTGGAGAATTCTCAGTTTTAGGGAAGAAAGCTGACATTATGAGGCACGGATAGCGGCCACGGCGAATGCGGTGGCACAGGCAAGTGATCAAATAATGATACCTCGAGGCAAGTGTAAAACTATTTTTGTGAAAAATACCGGTCAGAGGAAGGTGCCGATGATGACATTCGCTGCGGCACAGGAGGCCAACCTGGTGAATGGCCCGGGTATAGCTGTAGTGGAGCCGGGCGATTTCGAGTGGGATACGTCAAAGAGCGGAATTATTCGTCATACGGTGTCCACCCATGGCGCCGTCATGAGTAAGCAAAAGAAGGAGCTGGCATTCGATGCGCTTATCCACGCCTGCGCGAGAAATCTCGGTATGCCGATTTGCACAACAAATTCCGTAAGTTGAACCGCGCTGCCATTGCCAATACTCACGATCATGCCGTTCCCATTTTCACCCCGGAACAACTTTATCAATCCCTGACGTCGGATCAATATCCAACCCTCTAAAAGTCAAGCGGGGGAGTGCGTGGCTTATTCATTAAAATCAATGAGTTGCGGCGGAATTTGAGGTTTTTTACACGAATCCCGGCCGACCCTCATAAGGTATCTCTTGAAGTTCATTCAACGCTTAGCGGCATTTTTTGCAAAACCTGCCCAAACCAAGTCGCCTCGGGATCTTTACTTGGCGGCCTTCCTCAAAGCGGCACGTCGTACCAGATCGCTCGGCCTACAGATTAGTCTGCCACCGGAAACCTCTCAGCGTTATATGGCGGACGTCGAGCAGCTGAAGATGGCCGGGCACGTGATGCGATGCTACCTGGCAGACAACGGTCTGGAGGTGCGCGACCTAGCCGTTCAGTGTTGGCGGGCGAATATGGAAATCAAGCCGCTCCTGGAAGATTTTTTCGGAACGCCCTTGACTCTGACGTTCGGCGCAATCGAGACCTCCCCGGGCACTGTGCGCTTTCAGATGGACGAAAAGGAACTTCGAAGCCTGGTCCGAAACGGACTTGACCTGGCGTCTCCGGCGCTCAATTTGCACGCGTGGCTGACGTTCCCCAGCATGGAGATCATCGATATCACCTATCTCACCAGCTACGGGGTGGTGAACGACAAACCCCATTTGTTGGGACTGGTGGTGACAGGAATGCCTGGTACATTAAACCCGGCCGATTACACCTACCACCCATTGGTGTTGGGCGAAAATTTTGTCGAGGCTGCCAAACTCAATCAAGTGATGTTCGCTTGGGGCCCGGCCGATTAGGCTGGTACGCCGCCCGCAGCCGCGCGGACGGACGGCGGCCTGCGTTACTCGGTGGCGCTCGGACTCCAGAAGGCCTGTTTGACCGACGGCCTGGCGGCCAGCAGCTGGACAATGGCGTCGAGTTCCTCGCCGTCGACCGACGTTGCCGCCTGGGTAGCCTCGATCTCAACGTCCTCTTGCTCAAAGGCGTGAATATCGAGGTCGCGGGCCCGATAGTTGGCCCGCACGAGAGCGATCACCACGGCGTCAAACGAAATCACAAGCGCCACGTGACGATAACATCCTGCACACCGGAACTTTCGAAGCACTGCAAATGCTTTGATGGCCTACTCAGCAGGTGCGGCCAATGGAAGCTCAGATGCCAACAAGTCTGCGCCAATTTTGATCTGCGCTGCGCGGGCAGCACCTGGCGAACGGGAGCGGTGTGAAGGTCCTGCGCCAGCAACCACGTCTCGATTTGCTCGCACTGCATTTCGGTACCGCAGAATTTGGCGGTGCAGGTTGCGTAGTCTTGCATTGTATGTCCAACAGGATGAGGTGACTGAATCCGGTTCGGGGCTTGCCGACGCTATGTATTCCGCCTCTAGAGCCATGCGTCAGCAATACTAACAGTGCTGATCAATTGCGTCGCACGTTATGCGATACGCCAAGACGGGGTAGGAAATCTCGGCCCGCAGTACTCGTTCAACTCGGCGCCAGCCAAGTACTTTTAACGAAGGAAATCTTGAGCTTGCCCCAATCCGAGGCGCGTTGCCCATAACGGGCGTCAATGCGAAACATTCACGTCCACCACGCCATGATCCCCATAGATACGGCGCTTGTAGGGTGCCGTAAGCAGAACTCTTTCGATGACCGATTCCGGCACACCGCACCGAACCAGATAGCGCTGGGCGGGCGCCAGGCCTGCCACGTGCATGAGTGCGATGCCGCACTGGACTTGTTCAGCCATGACCACGTTGACGCGCCGGATCGAGGGATGATGACTCATCTGTGTTCCTTGAAACATGGGCAGCCGCTGGCTCAGCGACGGATCGCGACTGGCTATCCCCGGGGAGGAATTTCTACAGGACAGCCCATTGTAGTCCTTACTGCCATGCAAGGCATCTTTTACCAGACCAAGGCATTCGCGATTCGGTTGAAAACTGGCAGTCTGTGTAGGAAAAGATCACCTATACTGAACGGACAAAACGGAGGTGCTATGCAGGTTCTTATTGCTGACGACTGTGAGGACACTTGTGAAGTATTGAGTGTTTTCCTGCAGCTGGAACAACACAAAGTCGATTGTGCCTTGACATCACGCCATGCGCTGGAGCTGGCGGCAGCACGACACTACGATGTTATTTTGTTGGACCTCTGGCTGCCCGAAGTCGACGGCTATATGTTGGCGAAATCCATGCGTCGTCTCGGCGCCCCTCATTACTGTGCTCGCATCATCGCGCTCTCGGGTGCGCCATATGATCCATCCCATCCCTGCGCCGCAGCTGCGGCATTCGATGGTTTTGTTGGCAAGCCCATTGATATGGCTGCTCTCGGGCGGGTGCTTACCTTGCCAGTCCGTGGAAGGCTAACATTGGAAGGAGGGCGCATCCGCCCATGAAAACCGTGGCAGAGTACATCGATGAAAGAGTCGAACTGTATGAGTGGCTTAAGCGCATCGAAACTGGACCGCTGGGTGTAGATACAATCCGGCATATCAACCGGGAACTCATTTTACGGGGCTTGGTCCGCCAAGACGATCTAAACACTTTGGCCGTAACGCAGAAAGGGAAGCAGTTCAGCTTCCGTTTCGACTGTGAGAAAACGCTCCAGCTGATAGCGCACCAGATGACGGTGACTGCGGACGCGTCCGTTATGCAGTGGTTGGTTTCCGAGCGGTTTGTCATCGAGCCCACGCGGTCCGACGATCAATGGCGGGTGACGCCGCGCGGTCGCGCTTGGCTCGAATCCCTGACGCCGCCATGCAATATACCGCTACATCCATGCGCAGATGCGGTGAGTTGTCCCTGATAGGCTGCGGTCTTGTCATCCAATGGCGCCACTGGCCGCCGACATGGTGCATTTTTCGCTAACCCGAACTCGCGTCCTTCCCTGGAAATCCTTTTCCGGCATGAGACTGGCGGGTTTCAATCGGCGTTAGATGCGAAATCAGCTTCAACGCGCCGACAGCGCGTCTGCAGTCTTCCTCGGTGGCGTAAGCGGCAACACCCAGAGCAATCGCTTGCCCGTCATTGTCGCGGAGTCGCCAACGCCAAGGGGTTTCGGTCACAGGGCAGCTGTCCTTATAAAGCTCAAACCACATGATCGACCTCACCAAAAGTTGTTATTTTAATCAAAATATCAGAACAATTGGTTGATATGGATCAAGGATGAATGGCCGATCTTGCGGTAGGAGCGCAAGCCAGGCAAGACCGGTAACGGGCAGTCCGGCCGGCGGGGTCGATTTACGTGATGATTAACCCAACGCGCATCGAAAAAAACAATTACGGAACGCTCCGGCCAACATGCCAAAAACACGAAAAAGATGCGTTGGCCTAACGATCAGGTAATCGTTGGCTCGAACTTTAGGTTAGCGCACTGACTGATGCGGTATTTACTGGAATCACGCAACACCTGGCTAACTACCGTCCATTCGCATAATTTATATTATGTAAAATAACGTTTTCACTCACCAAGGGACCAATCCATTCAATGTCGCCTCCTGTCTGGAGTTGAGCCGCATTGGGAGTCGCCAATATAGCCACCGTAAAAGCGTACTCCCTATTCGATCTCAACATCCTCACAGATTGTTTCAGCTTGAGTAATTGACTTCTGCGCGGTTCAACCCATTGCCACCTTGGCCCGCGCCGCATGCAGCTTCTTGTAACTGTCGAGCAGACGCTGGTGCCTGTCCAGGCCCTCCAGCTTCATGCTCGTTGGCGCCAGGCCGAAGAAGCGCACGCTGCCGTCCACCGAGCCCAACGCGGCGTCCATCTTGGCGTCGCCAAACATGCGACGGAAATTAGGCACATAGTCGTCCAGTTCCATTTCGTCGTCCAGCGCCACTTCCAGCACCACGTTCAGGGCCTGATAGAACAATCCGCGCTCGACCGTGTTGTCGTTGTACTGCAGGAAGGCGCCGACCAGCTCATACGCCTCTTCCAACTGCTCCAGCGCGAGGTTGATCAGCAGCCTCAGCTCCAGAACCGTCAATTGACCCCACTCCGTGTTCTCGTCGAATTCGATGCCGATCAGGGTGGCGATGTCGCCGTACTCATCCAGCTCGTTGTTCTCCAGACGTTCCAGCAGCGCTTCCAGGCGCTCGTCGTCCAGTCGGTGCAGGTTCAGGATATCTTCGCGGAACAGCAGCGATTTGTTGGTGTTATCCCAGATCAGGTCTTCCACCGGATACACTTCCGAATAGCCCGGCACCAGAATCCGGCATGCGGTGGCGCCCAGCTGGTCATACACCGCCATATACACTTCCTTGCCCATCTCTTCGAGAATGCCGAGCAAGGTCGCGGCTTCTTCGGCGTTGGAGTTTTCGCCCTGGCCGGAGAAATCCCACTCGACAAAGTCGAAATCGGCCTTGGCGCTGAAGAAGCGCCACGACACCACGCCGCTGGAATCAATGAAGTGTTCGACAAAGTTATAAGGCTCGGTCACGGCCTCGCTTGCAAAGGTGGGCCGAGGCAGATCGTTCAGACCTTCAAAGCTGCGGCCCTGCATCAGTTCGGTCAGGCTGCGTTCCAGCGCCACTTCCAGGCTCGGATGCGCGCCAAACGAGGCAAACACGCCGCCAGTGCGCGGATTCATCAGGGTCACGCACATCACCGGGTACTTGCCGCCCAGCGAAGCATCCTTCACCAGCACCGGGAAGCCCTGCTCTTCCAGTCCTTTGATGCCGGCCACAATGCCGGGATATTTGGCCAGCACGTCCTGCGGCACGTCAGGCAGGGCGATTTCGCCCTCCAGAATTTCGCGTTTGACCGCCCTTTCGAAGATCTCCGACAGGCATTGCACCTGCGCTTCGGCCAGCGTATTACCGGCGCTCATGCCATTGCTGGCGTAGAGGTTTTCGATCAGGTTGGACGGGAAATACACGACCTCGCCGTCCGAATGACGTACATACGGCAGCGAGCAGATGCCGCGCGCGGTATTGCCGGAGTTGGTGTCGTACAGATGCGAGCCACGCAGCTCGCCATCGGGATTGTAAATTTCCAGCGTGTACTCATCCAGGATTTCAGCCGGTAGGGCATCCTTACGGCCCGGCTTGAACCAGCGTTCGTTCGGATAATGCACAAACTCGGCGTTGGCAATCTCTTCGCCCCAGTACGCGCCAGCGTAGAAATGGTTATTGCTGATACGTTCGATATACTCGCCAAGGGCCGACGCCAGCGCGCTTTCCTTGGTCGATCCCTTGCCGTTGGTGAAACACATTGGCGAGTGCGCGTCGCGGATATGCAGCGACCAGACATTGGGAACAATATTGCGCCACGAGGCGATTTCAATCTTGATGCCCAGCCCGGCCAGAAGTTCCGACATATTGGCGATGGTCTGTTCCAGGGGCAGATCCTTGCCTGGGATGAAGGTGCGCGCATCGGAATTCGGATCCAGGGTCAGCAGAGCCTGCGCATCGGCGTCCAGATTTGGCACTTCTTCAATGACAAACTCGGGGCCGGCCTGCACCACTTTTTTCACGGTGCAGCGGTCGATGGAGCGCAGGATGCCCAGGCGATCCTTTTCCGAAATATCTTCCGGCAGCTCGACCTGAATCTTGAAAATCTGCTGGTAGCGGTTTTCCGGATCGACAATATTGTTTTGCGACAGACGGATATTTTCGGTTGGAATATTGCGAGTATCGCAATACAACTTCACGAAGTAAGCCGCGCACAAGGCCGATGAAGCCAGAAAGTAATCGAAGGGGCCGGGGGCCGAGCCATCGCCCTTATAGCGGATAGGCTGATCGGAGATTACCGTGAAGTCATCGAATTTGGCCTCAAGACGAAGCTTATCGAGAAAGTTGACCTTAATTTCCATGGGAGAGTTCCAACAAAATAGTGCGCAAAATAACCAAGCCGCTATTATCCGTTGTTTGCCCTCCCTCCGCAAAGGATGATGCCGGCATGGCGCCGGCATCTTTGCCGTTTACAGGGCGGCTTCGAGTACCTTGCGGCTGACCTCGAGCGTCACATCCTGGCGTTCTCCCAGCATGGTCATTCCGTGGGCATCAAGCTGCTCGATTACGCGCTCGATGTGCCGCGCGGCGATGCCGTAGTCACCCAGGCGCGTCGGGACGCCCATGCTTTCGAAGAAGGTGCGGGTACGGGCGATTGCCGCGTCGATGCGCTCGTCTTCGCTGCCATTGTGGATGTTCCAGACGCGCTCCGCATACTGCAGCAGCTTGGCGCGCTTTGCCTCGCGGCGTACCTGCAGGTTTGCCGGCAAGACGATCGCCAGCGTGCGCGCATGGTCGATGTCGTGCAGCGCGGTCAGCTCGTGGCCAATCATGTGGGTCGACCAGTCTTCCGGCACGCCGGCGGCGATCAGGCCATTCAGCGCCAGGGTTGCCGTCCACATCAGATTGGCGCGCACATCGTAGTTCGTCTTTTCAGCCAGCACCTGCGGGCCGATTTCCACCAGGGTCTGCAGCAGACCTTCCGCGAAGCGGTCTTGCACTTTGGCGTCGACGGGATAAGTCAGGTACTGCTCCATGACGTGGGTGAAGGCGTCCACCACGCCGTTGGCGAGCTGCTGCGGCGGCAGCGTGTAGGTCTTGGTCGGGTCGAGCACGGAGAATCGCGGATACACATGCGGACTGGCGAAGACCAGCTTGGCCTGGGTCGCCTTCTTCGTGATCACCGAGCCGCGGTTCATCTCGGAACCCGTGGCTGGCAGGGTCAGCACCGTGCCGAACGGGATGGCATGACGCACTGTTGCGCCGTGGTTCTCCATGAACTCCCACGGCTCGCCTTCATAGCCGACGGCGGCCGCCACAAACTTTGTGCCGTCGATGACGGAGCCGCCGCCGACAGCCATGAGGAAGTCCAGCTTTTCCTTGCGGATCAGCTCCACCGCCTTCATCAGCGTTTCATAGCTGGGATTGGGTTCGATGCCGCCGAATTCAAACACGGTCCTTTTGCCGAGCGCGGCCTGGACTTCGTCCAGCGTGCCCGTGCGGCGCGCGCTGTCGCCGCCGTAAAGGATCAGCACGCGAGCGTTGGATGGCACCAGTTCGTCAATACGGGCTACAGTCTCGGCGCCGAAAATGATGCGGGTTGGGTTATGCAAGTCAAAGTTCAACATGTTCAATCTCTTTCAAATAAGTTAATCAGCGTGCGGCCAACACTTGGCGGCGCATTTCGTATGCATCGCCAAAGACTTTCTTGGCGTGGCCACGGACCTGGACGAATTCCAGCTGCTCGCCTTCCGGTCCCTTGGCGTAAATCAGCGTCCAGCCGTCGGACTTGCCGCTGGTGATGGGATTGCTCAGGGTATTCAGCGGAGCCTGCTGACGCTCCTGCTCGCTGGCTGACGACACGATGCGGTTCGCCTTCACATTGCTCATGCCGCGCTTGGCAGATTCCGTTTCCAGGTCGCGCACGAACTGGTTGAAGTCCACGTCTTCGCGGAGGTAGAAGCAGATGTGCATCGACTTGGGGAAGGCCGGGCTGGTGTTCTCATGCGGCGGCGCGAAACTGTCGCCGCTGCCTTGGGGCTGGTTGCTGTCGCGGTATTGCAGCAGCTCGATCACCACGTTGTCGAACTGGATAAAGCGCACGTCCAGGCGCTGCGCGCCGCCGCGCAGATCGGGGATGCCCAGCGTGCGCGGGTTCGCACGGCGCTCCTTGGCGTCCAGTTCGTCGGCCAGCAGCAGCGTGTTGTGGATGGTTTCGCCCTGGAAGTCGCCGTCGCGCATGATCTCCGTGCCGCCCAGCACCTGGGTGTAGAACTCATAAGCACGTTCCATGTTCTGCACGGTGACGCCGAAGTGCTGCACACCTTGCAGGCGCGCGCCCAAGGCCCCTGCTCCACGCGTTGCCGAAACCGGCTGCGTCATGGCGGACGACGGCGCCGGCATGCCAGCGATTCCCGCGACGGCGACCGCTCCTGCGGCCCGCATCAGATTCCGGCGGCGCGGATCGTCCAATCCGCTATCCTCATTGCGTTCATACATATACATTTCCTCAAGATTATTAAGCTGCGCTCGGGTGCCGATCGGCACGTCCATGGAGCGATAAGTTAGTGCAGCGCTCGAGGTAAATGGGTAAATTCTGGGTTAATTTTGGTAGCCTCCGGAGCCCAGGCGATTTACCAAAATTAACTTCCGCCATGCCGGGGCTGGCTGCTAAGCTGCCGGGATTTAAAAATGGAGTACGATAGCCGGAGCTGCTTGACAATACGGCATCAATAACCATGATCAGCGACCCAGTGCCCTCCTCCTCCGAGCGCGAATACGTCTTTGACACCTTCCGCTTCTTTCCCGGACAGCAGCTCTTGCTGCATCACGAGACGCCGGTCCGGCTTGGCAGCCGCGCTCTCGATATCCTGGCCGAACTGGTGGAGCGTGCCGGCGAACTGGTCAGCAAACGGGAATTGATGGCCAGGGCATGGCCGCAAAGCGTTGTTGAGGAAAGCAATCTCAAGGTCCACGTAGCGGCGCTGCGCCGCGCCTTATGCGACGGCGGGCGCGAAAACCGTTTCGTGGCGACTGTCAGCGGCCGCGGCTATCGCTTCGTCGCCCCGGTGACGCTCAAAAAGCGCGAGGAAGCTGTCCCTGCCATCCCGCCCAACTGGGAACTGGCACAAAAGCTGCCCGCGCCGGCCACGCGCACGACCGGCCGCGCCGAGACGATTGCCTCGCTGCTGGGCATCATGGGCCAGCGGCGCATCGTCAGCATTGTCGGACCGGGCGGCATTGGGAAATCCACGCTGGCCTTGCCGCTGGCCGAGGCGTTCATCGCCCAGCACGGTACCGAAATCTGTTTCGTCGATCTGTCCACCCTTCCCAGCCCAAAGTTCGTGACTTGCGCCGTGGTGTCGGGCATGGGGCTCACCATTGATGCCGATGACGGCGTCATTTCGCTGATTGCGGCCCTGCAGGAGCGGCGCGTCCTGCTCGTTCTGGACAGCTGCGAGCGCTTCATCGACGCGGTGGCGGTGCTGGTGGACCGTCTAACTGGCGCCGCGCCCGGCTTGCAGATCCTGGCCACCAGCCGCGAACCCTTGCGCACAGCCGGCGAGTACGTTTACCGGCTGGCGCCGCTGGCGTTTCCGCCGCCGGAGCTGCATCCGGACGCCGCGCAGGCGCTGGCTTATCCCGCCGTCAAGCTGTTCGAGCTGCGCGCAGCCGAATGCCTGGACGGCTACCGGCTGAGCGATGAAGACGCTCCGGCTGTGGCTGAAATCTGCCGCCGCCTGGAAGGCATACCGCTGGCGATCGAGCTGGCGGCCACGCGCATGGACGCGCTGGGCGCCTCCGAGCTGGCGGCGCGGCTGGGTGATCGCTTCCAGCTGCTCAAGCGGGGCCGCCGCAGCGCCCTGGAACGTCACAGGACCTTGGCGGCAGCGCTGGACTGGAGCTACGACTCGCTGCCGGAGAGCGAACAGAGCCTGCTACGCGCGCTGTCCGTGTTTGCCGGCGCTTTCAAGCTGGATACCGCCATCGGCCTGTGTTCGGACGAGCGTACCGACGCCAGCGCAATCGTCGACGGCGTGGCCAATCTGGTCGACAAGTCCCTGCTGTCTGCCGATGTCAGCGGTGCCTGCGTCTACTACCGCCTGCTGGATACCACCAAGGCCTATGCGCTGGAAAAGCTCGACGAGCATGAGGAAACGGACGCCATGCGCCGCCGTCACGCCGTGTTTCATCGGGCGCTGTTCGAACGCGCTTCCATGGAGTGGGACACCATCTCCGGCGCCGACTGGCAGCTGCGATATGCGCGCAGCCTGGACGACGTGCGCGCCGCGCTGGCCTGGGCCTTCGGTGCTGGCGACCATGCCGCATCGGGCATCGCCCTGACGGTGGCGGCAATTCCGCTGTGGATGCAGCTGTTTCTGCTTGAAGAAGGCCGCCATTGCGTCGAGCGCGCGCTGGCCAGCGGAGCGGACGGTCAGCAGCTCGCGGAATACGATGAAATGAAGCTGCGCGCGGTGCTGGGCGCGATGACGCTCTATGCCAACGGTCCCGTGCCGGCAACAGAATCGCTCTGGAGTCGGGTCCTGGCGCTGGCAGAGAAACTGCATAATCTTGAATACCAGCTGATCGCCCTTTGGGGCCAAGCCGTGCGCTGCAGTTACGGCGGCGAAGTGACGGGCGTGCACGCGCTTGCGGAACGCTTCCGCGCGGTCGCGGCACAGGCCGACAGTCCGACCACGGCTGTCAGCATCGACAGGCTGATCGGAACCGCCTTGCATTACGCGGGCGATCAGCCCGCCGCCTGCGATCAACTGCGGCAGATGCTGGGGCGCTACGTCGCGCCTGTACGCAGTTCCCGCCTGGCCCGCTACCAGCTCGACCAGCACTCGGCGGCGCTTGGAGCGCAGGCTCATGTTCTGTGGTTGCGGGGTTTTCCGCAGCAGGCGATGGAGACTGTGCAATCGGCCTTGCGGGAGGCGCGTGCGTCCGGCAACGCGCAGTCCCTGTTGTTCGTGATTGTGAATTCGGCCTTCCCCGTCACGGTGGAGAGCGGCGATTATGCAGGCGCCGATGCGCTGTTATCCGAGCTGTCCGACTGCCTGAAAAAGCATTCCATGGCACTGTGGGGTGTGCAGCTGAATTGTCTGCGTGCGTCGCTGCGGGCGATGCGCGGCGATCCGGCCGCCCTGCCCGTGCTGCACCAGGCTGTCGAACAGCTGCAGGAAGCGGGATACCGGCCGCGCCTGGCCCGGCTGTGGGCTACGCTGGCCGCGGCGCTGGGAGCACAGGGCCAGCGCGAAGCCGGCCTGGCCCTGATCGGGACGGCCTTGTCGTGCTGCGAGGCCGGCGAAGAGCTCTGGTGTCGCCCTGAACTTCTGCGCATCAAGGGGAGTTTGCTGGAGCAGGACGATGCCCACGCAGCCGAACAGCTATATCTTCAGGCGTTGGAGATCGCCGCGGGGCAAGGAGCGTTGTCCTGGCAGCTACGTGTGGCCTGTAGTCTGGCACGGTTGAAGACGCGCCAGGGCGCGGCGGAAGAAGGATTGCGTCGCCTGCGCGAAGTCTATGCCCAGTTCACCGAGGGGTTCGAGTCGGCCGACTTGCAGCAGGCCAGAAAATTACTGGACCGGGAAGAGTAAAACGGCGCCCCGTTCAATTGAAGGGGCGCCGTTTTATGCAGCATCGCTATCAGTCAAGCACTGGATAGTCGGTATAGCCACCCGCGCCGCCACCGTAGAAGGTGCTGTGGTCGGCTTCCGCCAGCGGCGCATTGCGGCGCAGACGTTCGACCAGATCCGGGTTGGAGATGAATGGACGGCCGAAGGCAACCATATCGGCATGGCCCGAATCGGCAGCCTCGATCGCCATCTGGCGGTCGTAGCTATTGTTGGCGATGTATTTTCCGCCGAAAGCCGCATGCAGGCGCTTGAAGTCGAAGTTGGCGGCGGCGTTGTCGCCCCGGGTCTGGCCCTCGACGCAGTGCAGATAGGCCAGGCCCAGCTTGCCCAGCTGCTCGGCCATGTAGAAGTAGGTGCCTTCCGGATTGCTGTCCAGCGGCGTGTCGCCCACGGCACGGGTGATCGGCGACAGGCGCACGCCCACGCGGTCCGCGCCCCACACTTCAGACACGGCCGTGATCACTCCAATTGGCAAGCGGGTGCGGTTTTCCACCGAGCCGCCGTACTGGTCGGTGCGCAGATTGGTGCTGTCACGGATGAATTGGTCGAGCAGATAGCAGTTGGCCGCGTGGACTTCCACGCCGTCGAAGCCTGCGTCCTTGGCGCATTGCGCGGCATGGCGGTAGTCGGCGACGATACGGGCGATTTCCGCCGTTTCAAGGGCGCGCGGCATGGACGGGCGGTCGAAACCCTGGCTTTCCAGGAAAATCTGCTCACCGGCCTGGATGGCGGACGGCGCAACGGGCGCACCGCCATTGGCCTGCAGGCTGACGTGCGACATGCGGCCCACGTGCCACAGCTGGCAGACGATCTTGCCGCCGGCCGCGTGCACGGCGGCCGTGATGCGGCGCCAGGAGGCAACCTGCGCTTCGGTGTAGATGCCGGGAGTGAAAGCGTAGCCACGGCCTTCGCGCGAGATATTCGTCGCCTCGCTGATGATCAGGCCGGCGCCCGCACGCTGGCGGTAGTATTCAACGGCCAGTTCGGAGTGCACGCCTTCCATGTCGGCGCGGGAACGGGTCAGAGGCGCCATGGCGACGCGGTTGGGCACATTGATGGCGCCAATGGCGGTTGGGGAGAACAACTTGGATTCGGTGGACATGGTTCAATTCCTTCGGGTTGAGATCAGACGGAGTGATCGGTGAAGGACAGGTTAGCAGCCTGTGTCCAGAGCGGGGGTTAAGCCTTGTAAATTGATGGCGACTCGCCAGCGCGAGGGAAATTTACCAAATTTAACCGCCGGGCCGTCTTTCGTTCCGCCTATTCCGTGACTCGTCGCATGACGCTGGCAGCGAGAGGCTTTCCCGGGGAAACTGGCTTTATCGCATAATTAAATTACAATTTTGCTATGAATAGCCAAGCTCAAACGATTCCACCCGCCAGGCCCGCCAATCTGGGCGCCTTGCTCGCATGGCCGCGCATCCGGTTTGCGGCGATCATGTCGGTTGCATTCACGGCGCTGCTCAGCATCAGCTTTGTCTCGCCCCTGTGGACGGTATTTCTGCGCACGGCCATCGTCTGCCTGACCGGCGTGCTGGTGTTTGGCGTGCTCGAACGCTGGCCCAGCGGCCTGCCCGGATGGTGCGCGCGCTGGGTGGTGCAAGTCATGGGCGTCGCGCTGGCCATGCCGCTCACCGCGCTCATCATCTACACCGTCATGACCTATGGCGAGGCGCGCCCCTTCTGGACAAATCCATTGCGCCTGAACGGCTTCCTGACCATCGCCATCCTCGGCCTGCTGGTCGCTCCCTGGTGCGCCCTCGCCGCTTTGCTGCGGCAAAAGGAAGCCTGGCTGCGGCATCAAGCCCTGGCGTTTCAGCTGGAACGCAGCGAACTGGAGCGGCAGGCGTCCGATGCGCGCCTGCATCTGCTGCGGGCCCAGGTGGCGCCCCATTTTCTGTTCAATACGCTGGCCAATGTGCAGGTGCTGGTCGATTCCGGCTCGCCCCGCGCCTCCGGCGTGCTGAAGAGCCTGATCGCCTATCTGCGCGCCGCCGTGCCACGGCTGAACGAGAACTGCGCCACGCTGGGACAGGAATTACAATTGGTGCGCGCCTATCTGGATCTGATGCACATGCGTATGCCGGACCGCCTGCAATTCGATGTGCATGCCGACGAGGGCGTGGAAACCCTGCGCTGCCCGCCCATGACGCTGATGACGCTCGTGGAAAACGCCGTCCGTCACGGCATCGACCCGTGCGAGGATGGCGGCCGTATCGACATCGAGGTGCGCGTGCAGGACGGGCGCTGTCTGGTGCGCGTCAGCGATACGGGCCTGGGCCTGCAACAGGGCGGCAACAGCCTTGGCACAGGCCTGGCCGCCCTGCGCGAGCGCCTGAACCTGAGTTTCGGCGGCGATGCGCGCATGTCGCTGGTTGAACAAGCGCCGCGCGGCGTCCGCGCGGAACTGGAATTTCCCGCAGAAGGAGTAGCGCCAGCATGTCCGCCCGCCCCACAGCGCTGATAGCCGACGACGAGCCGCTCTTGCGCGAATCGCTGACCCAGCTCCTGGCCCAGGTCTGGCCGGAGCTCGAGGTGGTCGCGCAAGCCCGCAACGGCCGCGACGCGCTGGAGCAGTTCGAGCAGCTGAAGCCCGACGTCTGCTTCCTCGACGTGCACATGCCCGGCCTGTCGGGTGTCGAAGCAGCGCACCAGATCGGGCACCGCGCCCATCTGGTCTTCGTCACCGCCTTCGACCACTATGCCGTGCAAGCCTTCGCCCAGGGCGTGCTCGACTACCTGGTCAAGCCGGTGGAGCAGCAGCGCCTGTGCGAAACCGTGGCGCGGCTCAAGGCACGTCTGCGCGCCGCGCAGCCCGCCACCAATACCGAAGCCTTGTTGCGCGAGCTGGCCGAGCAATTGCAGCGCAACGCTCCGCCCGCGCCCCTGCGCTGGATAAAGGCCCAGGTCGGGCCGGCCTTGCGCCTGATCGCCATCGAGGATGTCGACTACCTGAAGTCTGATACCAAGTACACCGTCATCGCCTGGCGCGGCGACAATGGCCAGCCGGCCGAAGCGCTCGTACGCACGGCGCTGAAGGAGTTGAGCTGCCAGCTGGACGCCAGCCAGTTCGTCCAGGTGCACCGGTCGGTGGTGGTCAATCTGCGCGCCGTCAGCCAGGTGACGCGGGGCCAAAATGAAACTGCTTATATCCACCTGAAGGGCAGAACCGAAGTGCTGCCCGTGAGCCGCAGCTATCTGCACCTTTTCCGCCAGATGTGACGCAATTCCATCCTTTCGGATGGTGACGCCCTCCTCGCCCCAGCATACGATCAGGCGAAAAAACAGGAGACAAGAGCATGTACGATTACGTCATCGTCGGCGCGGGTAGCGCCGGCTGTGTGCTGGCCGCCCGTCTTTCGGAAGACGCCGACGTGAAGGTCTGCCTGCTGGAAGCGGGTCCGGCCGACAGCCATCCCCTGATCCATATGCCCCTCGGCATCATGTGGATGATGCGCAGTAAAGTCCTGAACTGGAATTTCTACACCCGCAGCGAGCCCGAGCTGAACGGACGCAGCCTGTTCTGGCCGCGTGGCCGCACTTTGGGCGGCTCCAGTTCGAGCAACGCCATGTGCTATATGCGCGGACATCCCAGCGATTACGACAGATGGGAAAAGCTGGGCAATCCCGGCTGGTCCTTCCGCGACCTGCTGCCCTATTTCAAGCGCTCGCAGAACCAGGAGCGTGGCGCGTCCGACCTGCACGGCGTCGGCGGGCCGCTGAATGTGGCGGACCTGCGCCATCCCAACGTGCTGTCCCGGACTTTTATCCAGGCTGGCATTCAGGCGGGCTTGCCCTTCAATGACGACTTCAACGGCGTCGAGCAGGAGGGCGTAGGCCTGTTCCAGGTGACGCAGAAGAATGGACGGCGCTGCAGCGCGGCGGCCAGCTATCTTAAGCAGGCGAAGAACCGGCCGAACCTGACCGTCATCACCGGCGCCCACGCGCGACATGTCCTGTTCGAGGGCAAACGCGCGGCGGGTGTCGAGTACGTCAAGGATGGCAAGATCGAGCAGGTGCGCGCCAGCGGCGAAGTGCTGCTGAGCGCGGGCGCCATCCAGTCGCCACAGCTGCTGATGCTGTCCGGCGTCGGCGAACGCGCCCAGCTGGAGGCGGCGCGCATTGCCGTGCATACCGAACTGCCGGGCGTTGGCAAGAACCTGCAGGACCATCTGGACGTGATCGTGACCGATAGCTGCCGCAAGGCTGTCTCCTGGGGCATCACCGTCAAGAACATCCTGATGGGCGCGTGGAACCTGCTGAACTACGCCCTGCGCGGCAATGGCGTGTTCACCACCAATGGCGCGGAAGGCTGTGGCTTCGCCAAGAGCGCGCCGGAGGAAGCGATTCCCGATCTGCAGTTCCACTTCAGCCCTGCCCGCCTGTCCCGCCACAGCCTGGACCTGGGCTTCATGGTGGGCGAAGGCTACTCCCTGCACGTCTGCAATCTGCGTCCACGCAGCCGGGGCGAGATCCGTCTGAATGGCGCCGATCCCTACGATAATCCGGACATCCGTCCCAACTATCTGAGCGATCCGGACGACATGGAGCGCATGGTACGGGGCGTGCGGCTCGCGCGCAAAATAATGGCGGCGCCCGCCTTCGACCTCTATCGCGGCGCCACCCTGCGGCCGGACGGTCCCTGCAACACGGACGTGGAGGTGCGCCAGTTCGTGCGCCAGCGCGCCGAGACCATCTACCATCCGGTGGGCACCTGCAAGATGGGCAGCGATCCGCTGGCGGTGGTGGACGCCCAGCTGCGTGTCCATGGCGTGCAAGGCCTGCGGGTGGTTGATGCCTCGATCATGCCGGAGCTTGTGGGCGGCAACACCAATGCGCCGGTGATCATGATCGCGGAAAAAGCCAGCGACATGATCAAGGCCGCGCGCCGGGCGGGCCAGCGTGGCGAAGCGGCGACGGCGGAGCTGGCGCAGCCAGTCAGTTAAAGCTGAGTAAGTCCTCCAATCGCGTATGGGGTGGCTAAAACGGCGGTATTGCAGTGATAGAATCGGCAACATTTACAGCCTATCCATCACTGAGCCTCGATGACCGACCGCATCAAGTTCCAGCCGCCGCTTTCAAGCCGCGGCGGCATTGGCCGCCTGCCGCTGCTGGCGCGCCTGGAACATGCGGACGAGGCGCACATCGTTCTGCTGCTGGCGCCCGCCGGCTACGGCAAGACCACGCTGATGGACCAGTGGATGGAGCAGATCCTGCGCGAAGACGGCTATGCCAGCTGGCTGACACTGGACGAGAGCGACAACGATCCCGCCCAGCTCATGTCCGACCTGTATGGCGCGCTGCGCGCTTCGATGGAGGCCAGTCTGGGACCCAGCATGGAGAGCGTGCCGGAATCGTCCGACCACTGGCTGGCCTTGCTCGATCGGATGGGGCCGAGCGCGCCGCAACATACGCTCTTCCTCGACGAATTCGAGAAGATCGGCGCGGAGCCGGCGCTGCAAGTGGCGCGCCTGCTGGCCAGCCGTCTGCCGCGCAAGCTGCGGCTCGTCATCAGCAGCCGCGACAAGCCGGCGCTGGGGCTGGAGCGCTATCGCGTGCGGGGTGAACTGCTGGAGCTGACGGCGGGCGATCTGCGTTTCGATGTGGGCGAAACGCGGCGCTTTCTCGGCGGGCGCATGGCCGCCCCGCTGCCCGCCGTGCTGGTGGAAAAGCTGCAGAGCATTACCGGAGGCTGGCCCGCCGCGTTGCAGCTGACAGCGCTGGCGGCGCGCAACGAGGATGATTTGGAGCGCTACGCCTCCGATCTGTCGGGCAGCCTGACCCATATCGCCGACTATCTGGCCGAAGACGTCCTGCAGGCACAGCCGCCGGAAGTACGCGCCTTCCTGCTTGAAACCTGCCACTTTCCGCGCCTCTGTCCCGCCGTGTGCGACGCCGCCACCGGCCGCAGCGATAGCGCCCGCATGCTGCAATACCTGGAGCGCCACGGCCTGTTCACCGTGCTGCTCGACGTAGGCCATAACTGGTATCGTTATCACCCCTTGTTTGCCCAGTTCCTGCAAATCCAGCAGGCGCAAGTGTTTTCGCCCGAACGAATCGTTGCCACGCACAGGGGCGCTGCGCGCTGGTTTGCCCGCCATCGCGGATCCGTGGAAGCGGTCGACCTGTGGCTGCTGGCAGGCGACACCCCGGCGGCCCTGCGCGAAATGGCAGCCTGCGCGCGGGAGATGGTGATGCAGGCGCAGTTCGGCACCATCGTACGCTGGATCGAGCGCCTGGATGAAGACGGCCTGGCCGCCGCCGGTCCCGAGTTGCTGCTTGCCGCCTGGGCTTGCGGATTCATGGGCGAAGCGGAGGCCGCCGCCGGCTGGCTCGCACGGCTGAAGTCATTTGTGCCGCAGGGCGGCGCCAACAATCCTCTCTGCGATGAATTGATGGCGCTGGAACCCGTGCTCATCGCCATGAGCGGCGACACGGACACTGCCCTCGCCCGGGGCCTGGCCCACTGGCAGGTAATCGGGCATGAACACCGCTTCGCCGCAGGCGCCCTGGCGAATGTGATTTCCTACTGCCTGATGCTGGACGGCCAATTCGAGCAAGCCAGCCAGTTCTGCGCCGAAGCGCGCGCCTGCAATCAAGCCATCGGCAGCGCGCTGGGGCTGGGCTATGCGCTGTCGGCGTCCGGTTTGATCGACGCCATGCAAGGCAATCTGGAGCGGGCGCTGGAGCAGTTTTATGCGGTCGATAAAATGGCCGTGCCACAGCTGACCCAGCCCTGGTTCGAGGCCTCGCACGTCAAGATCGCTTCCATCGGCCTGATCGCCAGCGTGCTGTACGAAGCCGACCAGCTCGACGAGGCGGACGAACTATTGCAGCGCTACTTCCCCCTGATGCTGCAGCAGCCATCGGCCGACATGCTGCTGTTGTGCCATCTGGTGTTCGCACGCGTGAAGCTGGCCCGTGGCGATGCCGAAGGCGCGCATGAATTGTTGAACGGCGCTGACCGGAGGATCGCCAGCTTCTGGCAGTTTGCGCGGGCGCGCCATGTGGTGGAGTCGGAGCGCATTCGCATTGCTCTCGTATGCGGCCAAACCCGGAGCGCCCTGCTGCGCGCGGACGCGCTGGAAAACCTACAGCACGGCGGCCGCGACAAGCCGGGTAAATCCTTTGTTGAGGAACTGTGCGGCGCGGGCATCGAGACGGCGCGCCTGGCCATCGCACGTGGCGCACCACAGCAGGCGCTGGCCCTGCTCGATCCCGCCGTTGATGCCGCGCGCGCGGGTGGGCGGCGCTGGCGCCTCCTTAAGCTTCTGCTGCTGCGCGCGCTGGCACACGACGGTTCCGGCGACGCGCCAGATGCCGTGCGTGCCGATCTTTGCGCCGCGCTGGCGCTGGGAGATCAAATCGGCGCGCGGCGCAGCTTTGCCGATGAAGGTCCGCGTCTGACCATTTTGCTGGCCCAGCTGCCCGCGCAGGCTGCAGCGCAAGGGGCCGACGAAGCGGCCCTGCTCAGCGAACGCGAACTTGCCATCCTGCGCCTGCTGGCCACCGGCATGGCCAATGAACAGCTTGCCGCCGCTGTCTTCCTTTCGGTGAATACGGTGAAGTGGCATATCCGCCGCATCCTGGAAAAGCTGGCGGCGCGTAACCGCAGCGAGGCCGTCTTCATCGCCCGCCAAAAAGGCCTGATCGAATCCTGAAGCCACGCGCCGTCACATGGCGCTCAGCTCGGCGGAGATGAAGTCCACAAAAGCGCGGGCGGCCAGACGGGTCGAGCGCCCCATGGGGAAATAGGCGTGGACCGGCAACTTCCCCATATTCCAATCGGCGAATAGCTGAACCAATGCGCCCGCTTTGAGCTCTTGCTGGCAGGCCCAGGAAGTGGTCGATGTGATGCCAAGCCCGCCGGTCGCAGCGGCAACCGCGCCGGCGGTATCGTTGGTCGAGACTTGCGGCGTGACGTTGGCAGCGACAGTCGCTCCATCGCGTTCAAATTGCCAGGCGGCGGGCCTGGCGCTGACGGGACCTCCGATAATCCGGTGGTCCTGCAAATCGGATGGATGCGCGGGTCTGCCGTGCTTTTCGAAGTACGCGGGCGAGCCGACGATGACCCTGCGCATGGTACCGATCAGCCTGGCTGTACCAGCCGAATCCGGCAGCGTCCCCACACGTATGCCTACATCGACGGCCTCCTTCACCAGGTCGTTGGCGTGATCCTCCAGCAGCAATTCAACGCGCAGCTGCGGGTGCTGCTCGGTGAACCCCCGCAGGCGCGGGATGATGACACGTATGCCCATGGTGGTCGGCATGCTGATGCGCAGCAGTCCGCGCAGCTCGCCGCCTTCGCGGACGCTGTTTTCGGCGTCATCCAGAGCCGCAAGAACGGGCTCGATACGGGCGAGAAATTCCTGTCCCGCATTGGTCGCCGCCACCGCCCTGGTGGTCCGCGACAGCAGCCTGACGCCCAACTCCGCCTCCAGCTCCGCCACCATGCGCGACACCTGCGACTGCGTCTGTCCCGCCTCGCGGGCTGCGGCCGAAAAGCTGCCCAAGCGGGCTACCCGCGTGTAAAGCCTGAGCGTGGTGATGTCTTTCAAGAATGCCTCCATTAATTCAATTCCAGTATAGCTTCGCTGCTGAATTAATGCTGAATGGAGATAAATGTTAGCCATTTCCGGTGGCTACCGGACATTCCGCCATCCCGGCATGATGGCAAGCACACCGCCCCTAAAGGAGAAATGAAATGAAACAACTCTTCGCAGGTTTTCTGTTGACGGCCAGTCTGCTGAGCTCGCCCATCGCCTTCGCTGAACCGGCAAGCACCAAAATTCTGGCCATCGGCACCATTAATCCGGGCGTTGAGCTGACGCAGGTCAATGCCGTGCTGCCAAACGAAATACGCGACACGGTAAATCTTTATCTCGAGGGAAAGATAGACCAGTGGTACTCGCTGGAGGGAGGCCGCCATGGCGTTGCTTTCATCCTCAATATGTCGGATCTCAATGCCGCTCACGACATGCTGGAAAAGCTTCCGCTGGGCCAGGCCCACATGATGTCGTTCGAGCTGATTCCTGTCGGGCCGCTGAACCCTCTTCGCAAGCTGGTCGAGAAACCGGCAAAACCCTGATCTATTTTCTACCTGCAAGGACAAAGACATGAAAGTATTCGCCATCGCCACCATCAACCAGACCATTCCGCGCGCCGAAGTGCAGCGCCATCTGCCGGACGAAGTGCCGGCCACGCTGCAGCTCTATCTTGACGGCTGGATCGAGCAATTCTGGTTCCGCGAGCGACTGGGGCCGATCTTCCTCATGAACGTGGACTCGGTCGAGCATGCGCATAGCATTCTCCAGGCGCTGCCCCTGGTGGTGGATGGTGTCATGACCTTCGAGCTGATGCCCGTGACGCCGCTCAGCCCCTTAAGCGTATTAATCAAGAAGGCGCATTGACTGGCCCGGACTTCGCGGGACATAATTTATCAAACTTAAGTCTCGTGAGGTCTGATATGTTGGAAATCCGCCAACTGCAATATTTCGTCACCGTCGCCGAAGAGGAGCACGTCGGACGGGCAGCAGAACGGCTGCATATCTCGCAATCGCCGCTGAGCCGCCAGATCGCCCAGCTGGAGGAAAGGCTGGGGCTGACGCTCTTCGAACGCAGCCAGCAGCGTATCCGCCTGACCCGCGACGGCAAGACCTTCCTCGCCGAAACGCAGGCCTTTCTGACCCACGCCAAGCGGCTGGAAGCCTTGGCCAAGCGTCTGGGACGCGGCGACGAAGGCGGCCTGTGCATCGGCTACATCGAAAACGCCATGCATGCGGGCGTCCTGCCCACCGGCCTGCGCACTTTGCGTGAAACCCGCCCCGCCGTGCATGTGGCGCTGTACAGCCTGCGCTCGCCCGAGCAGCTGGAAGGCGTGCGCCAGCGCAGCCTGGATATCGCCCTGGTCAGCGATCCGCCGGCGGAAGACGATCCGGAACTGACTTCGGCCCAAGTCCTGAGCGACCCAATGATGCTGGCCTTGCCGGAGACGCATCCCCTCGCCGCCCTGGCCGAGCTGTCGCCGCCCGACCTGGGCGAGCACGACTGGATCGCCGTGCGCCATGGCGAGGAAGACGGCCAGCACAAGGACCAGTTCATTGCCGCCTGCGCCCGCGCGGGCTTCGTTCCCAAGATCCGCATGGAGGCAAGCGAGCCCATGACGGCGCTGGGGCTGGTGGCAGCGGGCCTGGGCATCGCGCTGGTGCAGCAGGGAATGCGCCACCATGCGCCGCCGGGCGTGGTGCTGCGGGAGCTGCCTTGGTTCGACTATCGCGCCCAGCTATGGGTGACCTGGCACCGGGTCAATCTGCGCCCCTTGGTGGCCGATTTCCGCGAAACGCTGCTGTCGCTGTCGGCAATGGCGAGCTAGGAATGGCGGGCTATCGCCGCGACAAAGGTGTCGAACACCGTACGGATGCGGGCCGGCACCGGACCCCGTTGCGGACGGTAGACATAGACATCCCAGGGCTCGGGCTTGAACTCCTCCAACACGGGCGTCAGCCGCCCTGAAGCGATATGCGGGTCCGCCAGGTAGGCGGGAATCTGGCCGAATCCCATGCCCGCCAGGATGGCGCGCAATTCCGCATCGCTGTCATTGCTGACGAAGCGCGGTGACGCGGGGCTGATCTGAATGCCATCGGCAAAATACCAGGGCCAGGCCTTGCCCAGGCTGGAATCGCGCAAGGCCGTGGTCGGCAGCTGATGTAGTTGCTCGATGCTTTGCGGCCGGCCATGGCGCGCGATCAACTCCTGCGTGGCGACCACGCGGAACTCCGGCGACGCCACCTTGCGCGCGACAAAGCGGCTGTCGTGCAGCGGGCCATAGCGCACGCCGATGTCGATGCGCTCGTCCACCATGTCGGCATGCGCATCGCTCAGATGCATATCGAAGCGCAGTAAGGGATGGGCTTGGCCAAGCTGTTCCACGACCGGCATCAGCCAGGACCGGCCCAGCATCACGGGCGCGGTGAGGCGCACCACGCCTTCCAGCTCGTGTGCCTCTTTCGCCGGCGCCTGCTGGAATAGCGCATCGAGTTCCTTCACGCTGGCCTTGGCGCGCAGCGCCAGCGTTTCCCCATAGCTCGTCACCTGGATGGCCCGCGTATTACGGTGGAACAGCACTTCGCCGTGCAAACGCTCCAGATCCTGGACGGCGCGCGTCACCGCCTGCGGCGAAATGGCGAGCCGCGCCGCCGCATCCTTGAAACTTGAGGACTCGGCCGCCGCGACGAAGATGCGCAGCATTTCCAGACGGTTCAGCATGGTTTGATTATTCCAAAAATGGGAATTTAGTAATCATAACATTTCCATTTATTGGAGTTGGCGCGCCTCCTATACTCGTTTTCAGCAGGACTTGAACACCATCCCTCCACTGAAAGGAAACATCATGAGCAACAATATCGAAGGCAAAGTCATCGTCATCACGGGCGCCAGCAGCGGTCTGGGCGCGGCAACAGCGCGCTTGCTGGCCGCGCGCGGCGCCTCGGTCGTGCTGGGCGCCCGCCGCCTGGACAAGATGCAGGCCCTGGCCGATGAGATCCGCGCCGCCGGCGGCAAGGCGCACGCCGTCGCCACCGACGTGACCGACGCGGGCCAGGTTCGCCAGCTGATCGCCGCCGCCGTCAGCACCTTCGGCCGTGTGGACGTCCTCGTCAACAACGCCGGCCTGATGGCCATCGCACCGATGAGCGAAACCAAGGTCGAGGAATGGGACCGCATGATCGACATTAACGTGAAAGGCGTGCTGTATGGCATCGCCGCCGCCCTGCCCGTCTTCCAGCAGCAAGGCAGCGGACACTTCATCAACATCGCCTCGGTGGCCGGCATCAAGGTCTTCAGCCCGGGTGGCACGGTCTACAGCGGCACCAAGTTTGCCGTGCGCGCCATTTCCGAAGGCTTGCGCCATGAAGTGGGCAGTGCGATCCGCACCACGACCATCGAGCCAGGCGCCGTTGACTCCGAGCTGAAGCTGGGCAGCTCGCACGCGGAAAGCAGCCAGTTCGTGCAGGAGTTCTACAAACTGGCCATCGCCGCCGACGCCGTGGCGCGCGCCATCGCCTACGCCATCGAGCAGCCTGCCGATGTGGATATCAATGAGATCGTCCTGCGCCCGACGGCACAAGACTTCTGATGAGCAACACCCCGCCGCATCCTGCAAAGGTGCGGCGGGGTTTAATACCCATACAAATATTTAGTCCGGTCTGAATAATTGAACGGAGCCTGAACCTAAAGGCGAAACGAGAAAAAACCTCCCCTTGGATTTGCAAGGTTTCGCTAAAATAGGGGCAATTCCTTGCAAATTTCCGAGGGTTGAA